>ULVB01022204.1_pt1 | contig 83873 bp, 66 predicted proteins | sample 1959071 | NCBI WGS metagenome assembly ULVB01 (sample SAMEA4835776, study PRJEB28245) | human gut metagenome | biome: gut microbiome; material: fecal sample | place: Denmark | collected 2008 | reverse complement strand
TGCATCGGGAAGTAAGTACACCGAAACACCATCCACACACTCCGTACAAAAGGGCGTAACTCTCACATAATCAACTAAAATATGTTGAAAATATTTCCCGAATAGTTTGGTCTAATTCGGGATATTTTTGCTATATTTGAACCACATTTGAACCATGCGTGGTTCAAGGTATAGAAGGTCACCGGCCGAATACCGTACCTTGACATAGATTTACGTAGATTTACAAACTTGTACCCAATCAGCGGTCAAGAATAGAAGATTGGAGGTCTCGCACCTCATAACCGCCTTATCGTTGTAAAAAGTATGCACATTGCGATGAAAACCTGCTCAGGCTGCGGAAACCCCTTTACCACGGATAATCCGAGGCAGAGGTACTGCAATGAAACCTGCCGCAACACATACAACATGCGCCTTAAACGCCAGCGCAAGCAGGCACGCAAGGCCGAGATAGAAACGATGGCTGCCCGTGAGACCTTCGGAGGCAAGTCGCATCTCTCGATAACCGAAGCCGCCCGTTTCCTCGGTGTAAGCCGCCCTACCCTGTACGCCCGCATCAATGCCGGAGAACTCACGCCACTCAAAGTCTCATCCCGCACCGTCCGCATCCCCATCGAGCAGCTCACGGCCGACAGCCAGATCCAGCCTCAACCCATCAAAGGCGACTGGTCCGTACTCATTTCCAAGGCGGAGGTCCTGCAGAAGTACAACATCTCCGAATCCTGGCTGATGCGCCGAATGAAAGAAGAAGGCTTCCGTCCGCGCATCATCAAAGGCAAAGCGTTCTACCCCAAAAAGGAAGTAGACCGGATGTTCAAGCCCAAGCCCGTATATAATAAGGAAGACTGGTACAACGCTGAGGATCTGATGCAGAGCGAAGGAATCACGCGCAAATACATCTCCGCCTACGTACGTGAAAAGAAGATTCCTGTCCAGCGGGACGGACGCCTGCTCCTGATTTCCAAGAAAGAATGGGACCGCAGCCGCCTCTTCCATGGCGACATAGAAAAGAACTACCTCACCGTGGACCAGGCCAAGAAACACTATCACCTGGGCCAGCAAACCTTCTACGACAAAGTAAAGGCCGCCGGCATCGAAGGCACCCGCACCAGTATCTACGTCTATTACAAGAAAACCGACCTCGACCGCCTCTTCAAAGACAAAACCCCGAGAATCCCCGCTGAGATACGCAAGAACTATATGCGCAGCGGTGACGCACTCAAATACTATCACCTCGGCCAGAAACGCTTCAGCGAAGAAACGCGGGCCGCAGGCGTAACCAAAGTTCGGACGGAAGGCAACTACGTCTGGTACAAGAAAGACGAATTGGACAAACTCTTCAAAAAGATAAGCGACAATGGGAGTAACTAAAGTAACACTTCGAAAGCGGCTGCTGCCAAGCGGCAAGATTACCCTCTATCTGGACTTCTACCCGCCCCTGAGAGACCCGCACTCACGCAAGTACGTCCGGCACGAATACCTGGGCATATACCTCGTAAACAAGCCCCGTTTCCAGAGCGACAAGGACGCCAACAAAGAAAAGATAGCCCAGGCCGAAGCCATCCGGTCCGAGCGCGAACTGGCCATCATCCGCGGCCAGTACGACTTCCTGGACAAGACCAAGCTGAAGATGGACTTCCTCGCCTACTTCAAAACCAAGCTGGACACGAAGGACCAGAAATGGATTCGCGTCTACGACCACTTCAGCAACTACTGCGGCGGTGTATGCAAGATGGGCGACATCACCGTCCCCTTCTGCGAAGGCTTCCGTGAATACCTGCTCAACGCCAAGCAGCTCAAGCACCCAGACAAACAACTCGCCCAGAACTCTGCAGCCGGATACTGGTCCACCTTCCGCGGCTTCCTCAAAATCGCTTATCAGGAGAAACTGCTGCAGGAGAACGTCAACGACTACCTGGAGACCATCGATGCCGTGGATGGCCGCCGGGAGTTCCTCACGCTGGAAGAAGTACGCCAACTGGCCGCCACGCCCTGCGACACGCCCGATCTCAAGAATGCCTCTCTGTTCAGCTGCCTCACCGGTCTACGTATCAGCGACATCCTCGCACTCAATTGGAGCAACATTGTAAAAGCCACCAATGGCGGCTGGTGCCTGCGAATCAAGACCGAAAAGACCGACACCGAGGCCACGCTTCCCTTCTCCCAAGAAGCCTACGAACTATGCGGCAAGCCCGGCACCGGACTCGTCTTCAAGGACCTCAAGCGCCACTACACCCAGAAGCCGCTCCAGGAATGGCTGGAAGACGCCGGCATCACCAAGCACATCACTTTCCACTGCTTCCGCCACACCTTCGCCACCCTCCAGGTCAACGAAGGCACCGACATATACACCGTCTCCCACCTGCTCACCCACGCCAACATCGGAACGACGCAGATTTACGCCGACATCGTGGACAAGAGCAAGAGAGATGCAGTGGAGAGAATCAAGATAAAGAGCGATAAATAGTTAAATACAAAGGATATATGGAAGATAAGATTGACAAGATTAAGCGGCTGACGCTCGATGACATTATTGACAATGACCCCATTGCCGAAGGAATTTATGAACGGTTCATTACAATCAATGGGATGAGAAAGTGGTATTACCGTAATGAAGGGATTGAGGCAATCCTTAAGTTGGCTCGAATACTGATTGTACGTGCTTCCGAGGACAAGCACCCGGAAGGGCAATTCCAAAAGGAATACATAGAATATGTCAACCGTGTTTTAGGCCCTTCTCATTCGCCTCTGGATGAAACAGACACATTTATGGCTACGTCCGTAATGCTACGAATGTGTACGGCTTTGCCTAAGAATTTGGAGCGCTTTATGGATTCCGTTGGTTACCTCCTCAGTAATGGCTGGTCGGACGATCCTGGCTACAGTGAGACTTTCCGCAAACTCGTTCAAGAACTCCGCGAAAAGCATTATTTCTACCTCATAGATGACCTGACACTTGAACACACGACCGTCCAGGATGTCACGACTGTTGATTGGAAAATAATAACCAAAGGCTTCCAAGAAGACGAGGTCGAGAAGCAAGTCAATCAAGGAGAGACACCGCAAAAACAGATGGAGATTCTTTCTGCTATTGAGGCCCGGTTTCATATGGACAGAGCCTCATCGGCCCTGGCAGACTTTGATATGCGCGATATGAAAACATTCTTCGCCAATCTTAAGAAGATCGTTGATATCCGGGTAAAGAGTGCGAATGCGACCGCTAAACAAGATAAATCAGCTGCGGCCGAGAAACTCAAGGAAGAAAACAAGACCTTAAAGGAGGAGAACCAGCGCATGAAGGCTCACATCGCTAAAACAGATGCTGAGTTGGATAAAATCAAAGGCATTGCTGATGATAATGAGAAGAAGATGGCGGAGCTTGTGAAACAGGTCGAGCAATTGAGCGCGGAGAAACTCGATAAGGAGGATGATGCTGATGCGAAGAATGACGAAAACGGCGTAAGAACACGCCGGGTAACAGCGGCTGCTCTCCACGCTCTCCTCAAGAAAGCAATGCCCGGTCAAAAAGACTACACCTTCCTTGATGAGGCCAAACTTATAGCCTACTTTACCAACTACTCCACCAACCGACTTCGGACTGACATCAGCGGTTCCGACACGTTCAATAGTCGACAGGCAACGGAGATCGAAAAGGTCAATGAATTGTTCCAGAATCTGAACATCGACATCGAGCTAAAATACCAGAAATAACAGGTTGCAACCGGTTGCAAGGGGGGTCACGTAACCGGTTCACGGCAACAAACCCTTGTATTTCAATCATCTTTGTAGCGTAAGTTGCAGAGGTGATTTAACCATTGCTGCTCCACCTTTGGTAACTTAATTCCCTACGAGGACCACCGAGTAGCAAGGAGAAGCCTGCGAAGGGTAATTTTTATGGCAAATACGCCAACAACGCTCGAGACGATGCCCTCCAAACTGGACATCCTCGAAGACAAGATCAACCGTCTGGTTGCCCTTGTCGAAAAACTCACTGTTGCAGAGTCCGTCCAGGACCAGTGGATGGACGTAGACGGACTTTGCTCCTATCACCCAGACCGTCCCGCCAAGAAGACGGTTTACGACTGGGTCACGCTCCGGCGTGTCCCGTATCACAAGGACGGCAAGCGCCTGCGCTTCCTGAAGTCCGAGATTGACGCCTGGCTCGCCGGCGGCTATCAAAAGACCGAGGACGAGATGCAGGAGGCGGCCGTGGATTACGTCAACGCCAAGTAAGGAGGTGTACGATGAAAGAACCCAGAATCCTCGGCGAAATCATGAAGGAATTCCTTCTTGAATCCAATGACGAGTATGCGGTCGCTTTCCGCAGGCTCTACAAAGAGCATGGCTCGGACTTTCTTGAACCCAAACAGGAAGAAAAGGAGGTACGCCATGATCAGTAGAAAAGCCATCCTCGCGAAGACGCACTACGGCACGGGAATCTATTCCCACATTCTGCGTCAGTTCTACCCCGGCGAGACCGTGATGAAAATCTCCGGTTGCGACTGCGGCATCTTCAGGAATCCGTTTGCCGATGGCAGCGAGACCCTCCACGTTTGGACGGAGAAGATTCACCAGGAAGAGAAACTCTCCGATGAAATCGCCCGTCACAAAGACCAGTTCGACGCTATCCCCGAAGGCGACTGCTTCGACTTCGCCAAGCTGTACTGGAAGAAAGACGGACAGAATCTGCTCATCGTCATCAACGAAGACCTGTACCTCCATCTTGAGGACGGCTACAGCCCCTACGACCGCTACGCGGCCCCGGTGAATCCGCTCCCCTCCTTCTCCTTCTTCAAAGCTCCGGTCACCAATAAGACTCCCCACAAGTCCATCACGCTGCTTGATGCATGGAACTACGTCACCGGTCACTACTCCCAGGCCGAGACCGAGAAACTCCGCTCCATCGAAGACAAGAACACGAGGCGGAACTACATGGCATCCCACTTCGCCTACTGTACTTTCTCCGGAGTATTCTCCGAGCAGGCCAACGACAAGCTGGTGGAGCACAGCAGGTACCTTTGTCTGGACTTCGACCACGTTCAGGACCTTGAAGCCCTCAAGCGGACGCTCCTGGACGACCCGTACTTCGAGACAGAACTGATGTTCCGCTCTCCCAGCGATGACGGGCTCAAGTGGATTGTCAAAATCAACACAGCGTTGATGCCGCACTCCGAATACTTCCGCTCCGTCTCCAACTACCAGGTCAAGACCTACGGCATAGAGCCGGACAAATCGGGCAAAGACGTGTCCAGAGCGTGCTTTCTGCCCTTCGAGCCGGAAGCGTATCTCAACCCCGAAATCCGTTAGCGATGGAAAAACTCCAGTTTGATCCCCACGCATGGACGAATAAAGTACCCCCTGCGAGCGAACGTAAAACCTCATCCCCTGTCGTCAATACCGGCGACAGTGCCGATGATGTGGAAATCGTTATCCAGCGACTTGAAGCGGGTCACATCGACATAACCTCGGGCTACGACAACTGGCGCGATATAGGTTTCGCCTTTGCCGACGAGTTCAGGGAGAACGGTCGGGACTACTTCCACCGCGTAAGCAGATTCCACCCGGACTATGACGAGCGGAACACCGACGAGCAGTACGACAAATGTTTGAGGGCGCACAGAACCGGTGTGACCCTCAACACGTTCTTCTACAAGGCGAGGGAAGCTGCCGTCTCTCTTCACACCCACGAGCACATATGCACAACTTCCGCAAAATACGCGAAATCCACATTCTCTTTTCCTCCGAAGCTACACGCCGTTCCAGTTTTTTGATATCCTCTGCCGGAGGCAATTCCTCGAGGCGGATTCCGTGCTTCCCAAGCATTTCCCTCACGCTTTGGTTATTCTGCATATGTTCTTTCGTAATTGCCGGCTCGCCGTGAAGGTTTTTACCCTCGACATTGTAATTGGTCATTTCGGTAGCGAGGTTTTTAGCCGCAATGGTAAGCGTGGGCAGGAAATCAAGCCAACGGCCACGGGATTGATACCTCTGGTAAACGTTCTCCCGACGGACGCTTCCGGGAGTACAAGTACAACCACGAAATTGCAAGATCCGTGGTGGAACAACCTCACCATAAGAGGCTATGACGCCGGGTTCCTGGTCCCCGAAGAAGAAGACATCCCCCCAGACTGTCTGAAAAGTCTCGGCGAGAGTAGAAAAGTCTGTACCCCTATACAGGGGCGACAACGAATTCTCAATCCTCACTGGGGGTACTTTTACTTTTAAGACAGTCTCCCCCTGAAAGAACGCGTCTGACGCGCCAACAAAATCACCTGTCAGATTGGACGGCCCGTGCAGAAGACGATAATAATCTCCATCCACGTAAACGCCGCCGGAAACGGCAAGAAATAACACAACGCCACCGGCTGGAGCTGCTACACCTACTACGGCCACACCCTCTCCGATGGACTGGCCGACTGCCTATACGACACCGCCAAACAGCACCTCCCCGGCCACAAACTCCGCACCGACTACTCCGACGGCGCCCCCGACATAGAGTCCTTGTTTTACTTCATGAAGTACATCTACGCCGCCTGCGTTTTGACCGAAAATGGATTTATGGACAGTGAAACCTCCCTGACCTACCTCGAATCCAACGAAGGCAAGAAATCCATCATCGCCCTCCACGTCGATGGCATCATAGACTTCTGCGAAAAGAGGAAGAACGAGCCGCTTTAATCACGTCTCTCCACCCTCGCTCACCCTACCCGCCCCGAGACCATCACCCCGTCCCTGGGCTTATTGTATTTATCCGATGACAGTCTTTTTAGACAACATATTGTCAATTTGCGATGGACAAAGCACAATATTGCATATAGTTAACCAGATTTACGCAAAAAAAATTATAAATTTGTATGCTTCAAAGCAAAACACATATACACTAGACAATATGCCTATAAAGAATCATTCTGTAAGGGATTTGAATTCAATTCGCAAGTTGGACGGTTCTCTCCTAGCTGGAGAGCGCGATATGTACATGCGAATTGTCGAGGACTGCGAAAAAAGCCCTTTAACCTGGCATATGTTCTATGATTTAAGCCTCAACTTTAACGGAGATAGCCGACAGTCCATTCAAATTGATTTCCTTCTCTTGTCGATTAAAGGAGCCATTATTGTTGAGGTTAAGGGAGGAATTATCAGTATTCATGATGGCAACTACTGCTACGAATACCAGGGCATTACTCAACAAATGAGCAGAACCCCTTTCAAGCAAGCCGACACATATAAGTGGGCACTTGTGAATCATCATATTTTGAGTATGAACGAAATTTATATTGATACGGTATGTGCGTTTCCCCATACTCATCTTGATTCAACCGCCGGTGCCGAAGAGATTGACCAACGGTATAAACTGTGGACTATTGATAACCAATCATCTGGTTCTGATTCTTTCGCCGATTTTTGTCTGACGGTTCTAGATTATGACAAGGAAGGATTGAAGCACCCCATGACGGACTTGACCGAGAATCAACTTAATCTCCTTGTGGCCAGGTTGGCTCCCACAATCTTCTCAACTAGCAATTACTCCGAAACCAGTGTTTCCGAGATTCTGAACTGGCTGAGAATCAGCAATCTTGACACATTAAAAAGCCTATCTAAGAATAACCGCATCTTCATTGAGGGTGGACCAGGAACAGGAAAAACCACTATTGCAAAGGGCTACATCAAGATGTTTTCAGAGCAGAAAGGGCTTTATCTCTGCTGGAACAAGCTGCTTCAATCACGCATCCAATACCTTTTAAAAGAAGATGGTCTTACTTCATGTGATGTGATGCAATATGGTTCTTTCCTTATGCGATTAACTGGCGGAAAGATTACTTATGCCGATATCGAAGGGCCAAGTGATGTATTGACAGAAAAAATTATCCGCTTTTTCAATTCACATACGGTAGACATTCCTTTCATCGGCTATAATTACATTATCGTCGATGAGATTCATGACATCCTCGATAAAGGAGTGATTGAGGTATTGGACCATCTCGCATCGATGACGAATTGTGGGCTTTCTAAAGGACGCTATTTAGTGTTTTTTGACAATGAACAGGGCTATAATAGTGAGGCACGTGAACTAGAAGACTTGGCCTCGGTTATTTCTCAGAATTCTGCGATATACTGTTTACTCGACAATAAGAGGGTACGCACAAATCTTGAAATAGTACAGGTCGCAAGTAAAGTCAAGGACTTGCCATCTTATTATGATTTAAATCCGGTCCTTGATGATATTGAGAACAAGGAAGATTACCCTATCTCTATTCATCGCTTTTATGAGCCTAAGGATATGCTTAAATATATTAAGCAACTGTCAGATGACTTGCATGAAAAAAGAGCGTGTGCCAACTACATTCTCCTGGCGCATTCAAGTTTGAAGCGCGTAGCCGGTATTGGTAAGAAGGATATCTACCAAATTATTACTGAACTCAAAAATGTTTCAGAGCTTACAACAGAAAACATTAATACAGAATGGGATGATAATCTTCAGTTCACCTCCATCCTTTCATATAAAGGCCTTGAGAATCACCATATAATTTTGGCCCTGAAAAAAGAGGATTATTTTAAGTGCTTTGAGTTGTACATTGGTATGACTCGCGCAATTGTTTCCCTTAAACTCCTTATTCTGGAATAGTATGACAGATGCCTTTAAGAATGTCGTTAAAAACGAGTCTAGTCTTTTCAAAGCAATTATGGAAGTAATGAGCCTTGATGTTGATGAGGAAGGGCTCCTGTCATTGGCTACTTACAGACCATTCCTATCACTAGTTGATAACTATATCTCCTATTATCAAAATCGAAACGGCTCGATGCCAGAAGTTCCTATTTTCTATATGCTTGGAGCTAACGATATGATGAGGGAATTGTTATCCAAGTATTTAACAATACGTCTAGGAATCTTCAACGAGAAGACAATGAGCAATCTTCGCAAAGAACTTGCTTTTATTTCTTCTTATGGCCTTCATGTTCCTACTGCAAGGACAAAAGAGTATAAGTCATTCAATAGAAAGGTTCAGTATAAAGGGAAACCTACTTGTTTTGGTTATGCTCTTACGAGTTTCAAGCGTAAGGTTAACTCTATCAGCTCAGGCCTTTCAGAATTGGACAAGTACCAATACAATCTACTCATTTGCAAAGATCAAGAGGTCTGTGATAGCAGGTATAGCCTGCTCGTAGATTTCTTTGAAACTTCTTATGCTAGAAATAAGAGTCTATATGTCAACTCTGACCTGGACGCAAATGAGTTGAAGGAGAAGGCAAAAACATATTTCAAAAAGAACCGAGATCAGGCAATAGGTAACGCCTTCATGGTATACTATAATTCCAGTCGATTCAAATCATTTAGTAAAGGCCGCATTGAACAGATATCTCAGCTAGGATTCGACATCAAGAATCTATTCGTATTCGTTCTGATTGACCATAACTACACCATAGGAAAAATTCTTTCCGACAAAAACAGATTGGAAAGAGTGTTTAATGTTGGAAGAAATTACAATCATTTCTTCTGCCTCCAGTATGATGAGATTCTTGATTTGAACCCACTTGCTGTCAAATCTGAGTATAAAAGATATTATACACATGCAAATGAAAACGATGACATTATTCGAAGTGAAATTGCCCTTCTGTTGGATGGTGTCCGTTTTCCTACCAGCAAGCGCAACATTCTTTCATTATGCGCTGGTCCTAACTCAAAAGATGCTTTTTTTGAATACTTAACAGAAGAGGATTCTGAGTATTTAAGGCCAAATCATCCTGTCGTCTTTAATTACGTTCAGAATCAGTGGCAAAATGAGATTCGCGAACAAGTTCTACGTTTTCTTCATCCGAATACAACGAACTTTGCGATGGTTATTGACGGGTTTACGCCTCCTAAAATTAAAGATGACATCCGTAGAATCTTCCCAGAACATACCATTCAGTTTCACAAAGCTGGCGATTTGAAACCAGTTGACGGGCTAACTGAAGTTATACCAAGGAACGTCATTGTAATACGTTTTATGCGTTACTACAAAGAGGCTCCAATCTACCCGAATTCATACGACCCATACTATCTTAGTCCCAATCAAAGGGTCCTTGAGATTATTAATGTCCCCATATTTCAGAACAAACTTGACGTCAGCAACTATGAGCTAAACGCGACATATAATAAGCTCCTGGGAATTGATTACAGAAAAGATGTGTTGGGTTGGAAACCAGTTCCGAAGAGTCGTTCTATAGGAGATAGCGATGCGGGATTCTACATGGAATATGACTCTGGAGATTACTCATATAGTCAAAACAAATTAACCATCTACACAGTCGATGGAAAGAAACGAACAATCCTAGAATCTGAATTGCTGATAGTTGAAGAAGATAGCCATATTGAACTTGTACGAGCATCTGATTTGATTGAGGAGCATGAGGGAAAAAGAATCCAATTGGCAAGTGATTTAGAGTCTTATTTTACACCGTTCATCGAGAAGTCTGTTAGTAAAGACTCTAGTATAGAAGAGGAGATTAGGCGCCAATTTGTACCTGAGATTGGTGAGATTGCAATCAAATCCAAAGAAGAACTTTGGAGACTCTTGCTTGAATGGAAAGTTCTTCAGTTCGGAGAAGAGAGAGTGTACGAGGATGTCATCAATCAAGCTGGAATCACTCTCAAAATGAGTGCCTTTAAGAACTGGTATAATTTTGATTATCATATGATTCTTCCTAGGGACCGTCAAAGCATGGACTCCGTTTTAAAATACGTGGGTTTTGAGACCTATGGCACGTACTATATTATAATGCGGAGAAAGAAAATCCGCAGAAAAAACAAAACCCGTAGCCAGAATAGTCTATTAGATAACCTTTTGAGCGAGATTTTTAAGTACAATGAGAACGAGACGAACTACAAAGAAATGGAACGAAACATCCCTGACTCTTTGGATTTGATAGGCATTGACTCAGAGGAATATTTGCAGATGGTCATGGATGATGTTCTTTCTCAGTTAAACCTTAAAGAAGTAAAACTTATCAAGCGCTATGGCGAGTAATGAGTATATCAAAGAAAAAAGGGATTCCCTTCTCGGTTTTGTCCACGAACAATTGATTGGACCTGGAGTATGTAAGAATCGTTTTGGCATTAACGATGAGTCTGTTACCGGAGAGGTAATTAATACCTCCCCTGGTTCTGTTTACTGTTCCGCCATAATTTTCCCCGAGAAAAAAGATAACGTGAATGATGAAGCTCAATCAACTTCAACAAGCACTATAACAGTGGGTATTGATACTGAGAGCATTGGCAAAGATAGTGAGAGCGCAATTTCAATGAGTGAGCAACAGAACGAAAACAGCAACGATGACGACTCTATTGAGGATAATGAATCCCTACAGATTAACCAAAGATACCCGCAAAATTTTGGCATCTCCGTTTGTTTAGACAAACCGGAAATTGAACCTTCTGATTTTAAACTACGTGTATCAGGCCGATATTACAGGAAGTTAAAAACCGGAGATGCTCAGAAGCTCTTTGTGAATATCTCTGCAGAAGATATAGATGGGGTCATGTCAATCTCTAAAGCAGAAATCCATCAAGGCGAGTTTACCAGTTTGATGACGGATTTCTTCATTCTTGAGAATACCCGTTTATTCTTGGTTACTAAAAAGGGGAATCAACACGCAGCAATAAAGAAAAGCCTGGATGCAATCGACCAGATTGAATGTGAGCGCTTTTCAAAACAAGAAAAGCTGGAACGTCCAGTTTACTCTGAAATCCGAGGCTTCAAGTATCTTACTACATATAAAGAACGTCTCTTTGAGCGTTTGAAATCAGTTAAAACACCTAAATCAGAAGCCGAACAGATAAAGTTTATAATTGGCCAAATTGAAAAACGGGAAGCTGAGCTATCATACTTCAGGGAGCTAATGGCCGTCCTTGACTCTCGTGATTATGGTTTCTGGTATGCGGAAAATTTCTCAAAAGAGATTGATTTATCGGCAATTGATTTTTCTCTCTCCAGCGTTCAGAAGAAATCCATTCTTACTAAAGACAATCCTTCAATAAGTCAGGTCATCAAATATGATTTTGAGGAACCTGTTGAAGAAGATGGCATCGAGAATGATGATAAGAAAGCTCGGCAGGCTGTTACAAGACAAGCATCTCTTTCACTCTGTTTTCAAGTAACAAAGGATACTAGGAAAGAATCAAACACCAAAACATATCTCAAGATACAGATACTGAACACCTCTGACTCATTTAAAGAAAGTCAGACTCGGCTTTATTCAATAGTAACAGATGGTGTTAACAAGCGTTCATTCTTTGGTGTTAAGGTTGAGATTGAAAGCAATTATCTATCACCGTACAGACCTGTCGATAGCTTCGATGATGCCGACACGGAATCTGAACAGTTGAAATACATTTATAGGAACGTAGAGGATTATGGCGTAGGACATTTTTGTTCTGTGAACTGGAGTAAAAACCAGGATACTGTTTCTGTCTGGTCTGAATTCCTCCCAGAGTATGATATCCCTGATGTTGATACCGCTCCTAAATTTTTACAATTAAAAGATGGAGTAAAGACCGTAGTAAATGCACTGTCCGACACAACTACATTGCAGATAAAATGGCTTTCTACGCTCAATAAACAGACAAAAAATGGTGAAATAATCTCGGCTCTCAAATCATTCGCTAATACTTATAAGGCTTGGATTGATAGCGCTTTACAAGATTCATCCTTCCCCATTTATGCGGAGAGTATTCAATCCGGTTGTATTTCGGATTATAAGCGAATAATGGCTAACATTGATCTGCTTACAAATGAACAAAACATGTCAGTTTTCCGCTTGATGAATACTGCCATGTTTATTCAGATGTGGCATTCTCAGAAAAATAATCAGGACTATCTACGAGAAGAATTAGAAGAAACAAATGAAGACTTCTATATAAGCCAGAGTGATGACATCTTCAAGGCTGGTCAACCAGCAGCATGGCGTCCCTTCCAGCTTGCTTTCATACTTCTTAATCTTGATGGTATTATTCAAAGGGAAGATGACCCGGAGTGGCACTCTAGGAATGATTTAGTTGATTTAGTGTGGTTCCCTACTGGTGGCGGCAAAACAGAATCTTATTTAGGCATCATTGCGTTCACAGTTTTATACCGTAGGATTACCAACGCTAATAAGAAGACCGGAGGAGGCGGAACGACGGCTATTATGCGGTACACCTTACGCCTGCTGGCCACTCAACAGTTCCAGCGCGCAACGAGGCTAATCTTCGCTCTGGAACAGATACGTAAATGGGGTAAATATAAGCTAGGTAAGGAGGAGATTTCAATTGGTCTCTTTGTAGGAAATGATGCTTTACCAAATAAACTATCAGGAGAGGACGGATTAAGAACAGAAGCATCCAAATGGCAAAGCGGATTGGATTCAAAGATTCCACTTGGGCATTGCCCATGGTGCGGGAAAGAATTGGCGTGGAATGATACAGAAGGGGTTTTTTACTGCAAGAATTCGTTCTGTGCTTTCGACGAAAAGCTTCCTGTCCTACTGTGTGACGAACTCATCTACAAGAACCCACCGACTCTTCTTTTTGGAACTGTCGATAAATTCGCGATGATTGCTCATAATGTTGATGCCAAAAAAGAGAAGGATTCGCGCAGGTTGTTCATTACGCCCGACGGTCTGACTCCCGATTTGATTATCCAAGATGAGCTGCACCTGTTACAAGGTACACTTGGTTCGGCCGTAGGCCTATTTGAATGTGCTATTGACTACCTTTCTACAAGATCTGGTGTAAACCAATCCGGGAAGTCGATTAAGATTAGGCCCAAAGTAATATCCTCAACCGCAACGACAAGGAACACGGCTTTACAAATTAAGGCCTTATACGATAGAGGCGTAAATATATTCCCTAAAAATGGAATCAATTACGATGACTCTTTCTTCGCATTTTACAAGAGAAAGATAGTTAATGGGCAGGAAGAATTTTTATCCAAGAGAAAGTATGTTGGCATTCTTCCTACTGGTAGAACGGCAATGTTTGTCCAGGTACGACTAGCAGCTTGTTGTTTTGTCCACCGCGCACTTTTTGAACTCGAACACATTGACTTATTATCTGATAAACAATTTGTTAAGGCGGCTGACTACTACTATTCATTAATCTCGTATTTCAATAGTTTAAAGGAAGTTGGCACTACAGATGTCCAGTTCTATACTGAATTTACCAAATACGCCAGACGTTTATTTAGAAGAGTACTGAGGCCCGGCAAGATGCTCCAATGCTTTTATTCGTTCGATGGCTCTATGCATGAAGCGGAGTTAACTGGACGGCTTACAGGCCCGGAGGTCGTAAAGACACTAGAGAAAGTCCAAACAGAATGGAATCCTGATAGACGCCTTCCGTATAGCCTTGATGGAAATCAATATCCGATAAAGACTCCTCCAGATTTTATACTTGCAACAAATATGATATCTGTTGGCATTGATATTCCGAGGTTTAACCTTATGATTATCAACTCGATGCCAAGGAATAAGGCTGAATACATCCAGGCGTCATCCCGAGTTGCCCGTGATGACTTGGGCATTGTATTCACGCTGCATAATCCATTCAGAGCAAGAGACCTCTCACATTTTGAACGATTCCGTGAGTTTCATGAGAAGCTTTATTATTACGTAGAGCCCATCTCAATCACTCCTTTCTCCTCCAAGGCTATTGACCGATATATGCCACTGCTTCTGGGAACAATCGTACGCCATGTAATTCCTGAATTGGCAGGCAATCAGAATGCGAACAGATTGACTGATGAACAAGTGAATAAAGTTGCTCAGTTGCTTAATCAGTACTTCAGTGAAAGGCTTACCCGAAATAGTCAGGAAAATGATCCTCAGTTACGAGAGGTATTCACAAAAGAGGCTTTGGAGAATATACGTAGTTTTATAGCCGACGCATTTGCAGAATGGAAGGCCAAACAGCCTACCAAGTATTCTTATGACAAAAATGCCTTGTACATCTCAACTGACTCCTACGATGAAGAAAAAGACAATTCTCATTGGGTAGTCCCAAAGAGTGTGCGTACAGTTCCTGCAGGTTCCGTAATTAAAGTAGACAACGAGATATGAACATTCATTCAGCAAAAGCGCTAAATCATAGCGTAGATCAGTATAAACTCTTGTCATCAAATGCTGGTGTAGGTGCCGTAATCAACACCCGGCTGGGCTTCTCTGTGATGCCTTTATCCATAGAGAATTGGAAATTTATACAGCGTGTCGAAAAACGTCTTCTCCAGAACCCTAATATGACGGTCGAAGAAATTGAAGAAAAGGCCGCTGTAGAAGTAGTCGAGGACGAGAGGTTTCTACAATATCTTAAAAAAGATGAAGGCCTTCCAAATTTGAGTTGTCTGGTCGCGATTCCACATATGCAGATTAACGAGAAATTTAATACTGTTGATGTTAAGAATAATCCACTTTACAAGAAATATCTAGAGCCCAATGATTACGCCGCGAATTCCTGTGAAGATTGGTTTGTTGTACCAGGAATCGTCTTTCCCAGATGGATGGTAAGCCAAAAGACAAATCTTCTTTTCCCTTATGATTACTGGAGGGACCTTTGGAAGAATAGGTTTAGGAATCTATTTTCCTTTGCACCTCCAAGGGATGCCTTGAGTCCAACAGGTAGAGTGTTTATTAAAGATGGAGAAGAAAGAAAAGAGTATTGTCTTTTAACCCAGATGCCCTTCGTCTTGATTTGTCCTAACGGACATATCTCCGATGTTCCATGGGATAAGTATTTCAGTGCAAGGCTTAGGGACGGACAAGGTGTGTTTAAACGCGGCTATGATTTGTTCGGTTTTTCTGGGTGCGACTGTGAGAAAGGAGGCAAACACGAACTGTTTTATTCAGAAAACAAAAACCATTCTGAGGGCTTTGGTGTATTGAAATGCACTAAGTGTCAAGAGGTTGTATCTTTGGAAGGTATTATGAACCTAAGACCAAAGTGCTCACGGGAAAAGCCATGGTTAGGCAAAGAGAATGTAAGTTTTGAGAAAGATAAAGAATGCAAAGTAATGACACGTGATGAAGATGAAACCATGAGGGTAGCCCTTGTGACGAGTAATAGCGTTTATTACGCAGAGACTTTCAGTAGTTTGTATATTCCGAAAGTTAGTATTTCGCAGTGTTCAGGCTTTGTATTGACGGAGCAGGAACAAAAAGCTTATGAATGGCTAAGTAATAACGCTTATGCGGCTTTTCTCGTAACGTCCCCTGAAAAATCCAGATTGGATTATTGGACTGAATCATATCATCATGATAGCGATTTTGTTGAAGAGCTAGAATTGACGGCAGATATATAACTATCTGATGAGGAAGTTATTAAAGTTAAGAGTCGATTCCTGGAAGATGATAAGATGAATAGAGAAGGGCAAAGTGACAAAATTGAGGAATATCGTTATCAGGAATACGCCACTTTTACAAAACAAAAATCCTTATCCCATAAAAAACTAAGTTTTCATAATGTCGTTTTGCCCGATTCATTAACTCCGTTTTTCTCCCAAATTAGTCAAGTTGATACCTTGTGCGTAACAAAAGCACAAACAAACTTTTATCGCGTCTCTATTCAACAACCCGTTAGGACAGATGATGGGATTATTTATCCTGAAGGATGCAAGATATACGGTTCCTCCCCATTTAAGGTCCGAGTGCTTCCCGCAAATCAGGTTTTTGGAGAGGGTCTGTTCTTTGAGCTCAACAGAGACTATCTAAAGCAATGGTGTCTGACAAATTCTGATAAGTACAAAAACCGGGACAATAAATTAGGGAGCCAAGTCAGCATGGTATTAGACACATACGGAGCTCCAGCATTCTACGTCCTCCATACTTTAGCCCACTTGATAATAAAGGAACTTGAGTTCTCTTGCGGATACTCATCAGCAAGTTTGACTGAACGTATTTATTATTCAAACAGGATGTGTGGATTTTTAATCTATACTACTGACGGTGCTGAAGGAGGCATGGGAGGACTTGTATGGCAAGGGCAACCAGAATTGATTGAGCGAATCATCAAGAAGGCCCTTATTAGAGCGCTGAATTGCTCATCTGACCCTGTTTGCTGGGAGCATGATGAAACTCTCAATTATGCCGCCTGCTTCTCCTGCTGTATGATTTCAGAAACTTCCTGCGAGTATAGAAACATGGGGCTTGATCGTAGAGCGCTTGTTGATACAGATTTCGGATTCTTAAAAGACTTACTATAAAGATGCTTTACAATTACGACAGAACAAGTAAGTGGTCCATATTAGAGTATAGCAAGTTGCTTCTTGGAAAAACCCTTGAAGAGGCTATCGCACCGAATGTAATTGAAGCCCGCAAGGGTAAAGGACGCCTTGGCCAGCTGGTGGAGGAGTATTTCTTCGGCTATGATGTCAACTCCAACCCGGATGCAGATTTCTCTGACGCCGGTCTGGAACTGAAAGTAACGCCACTCAAGGAACTCAAGAATAAGGTTCTCGCCATCAAAGAGCGTCTGGTCTGCACAATGATTGACTATGATGCCGACCAAAGCAAGGCCTTTGAGGAGTCACATGTGTATCTCAAGTGCGCATACATGCTCATCTTGTTCTACCTCCACGAGGCAGATGTTCCTGTGCAGCAGCTCCTTTTCATCTATGCCGTCCTGTGGCAGATTCCCGAAAAGGACCTGCTCATAATGAAGCAGGACTATGAGAAGATTATTGCCAAGATTCGCGCCGGCAAGGCCCACGAACTTTCAGAGGGTGATACTACTTATCTGGGCGCCTGCAGAAAGGGCCAGAAGGGAGATACAGACGTGTACTATAATCTCCCGGACGGAACACGGGCAGCTATTCCCGCGCCCAAGCGTGCATTCTCCCTGAAGACCCAGTACATGCGTACCATACTGGAGTTCGCGAAGAAAACCGGTGGCCAGGGAACCTATAACACGTCTGCGCTGGTACATGGCTACGGCCCTCATCTCATCGAAGAATCTGAACTGCGGGTGAAGAGTTTCGAAGACATCCTCCTGGATCGATTCAAGCCTTACTACGGAATGTCTTATGACGAATTAGTCAAGGAATTGCACGCCCCGACAACTGGTGCCAAGAGCAAATACTTCCTTGTGGCCAATGAAATTCTGACAGAGAGCCATACCAGAGGCGATGACGTGACCAAAGCTGACGAATTTGTCAAATCCGGTATCGTCATCAAGACCATCCGGCTCAACAAGAATGGCCGTCCTGCAGAGGCTATGTCATTCGAGAATATCAACTACTTCGACATTCTGCAGGAAGATGATTGGTTTGAATCCCGGCTATACGACATCTTCACTGGACGTTTCCTGTTCATTGTCTTCCAAGAGGATGAAAACGACGTGGTCCGCTTGAAGAAAGCCTTCTTCTGGACAATGCCGGTCAAGGACCTGGATGAAGCAGCAGCATATTGGCTCAACATCAAGAATGCAGTGAAGGCTGACCATATTGCGCCAGAGTATTTCTACCGTGAGAGCGACCACAAGAAATTTCATGTTCGCCCGAAAGGTAAAAATGCCGCGGATGTCACGGCAAATCCCAATGGCGGCACAGCCAAGAAATACTGCTACTGGTTCAACCACGACTACATCAAAGCGATAGTCGAAGGTGCAGAATAGAAAAATGCGGGGCTCAACACCTCGCATTTTCTGTCTTATTTCAACCGGGCTTCCAGTTCCTTACCCACCCGGGTAATAATTCCGCAAACCAACGCATTTCCCATCAGAAAGGCTCGCTTGCCGTTGTCTACGCCCGCCAGCTTGGTATGGTCGGAGGGGAACATATTCAAGCGCTCCAACTCCACTGGAACCAATCGACGCAGGCGGCCGGTCTGATCCTGGATGACGTGCCGGCAGCGGTCCGGACTCTTTCCGCCCTCAGACGTGATGATGGTTCGGGACGGTTTGTCTATCGAATCCGGGAAATCCATACCACCCTCAGTGTAGAAATACTGGCCACCGTCCTTTCTGGTTCTGAGCTCACGTTTGGTGCCCTTAAAGTATTTCCAGCGCTCAATCTGGGCTTCAGGAACATAGAATTCTGCCGGAACCTCTTCCGGAGGGACCATGATGTCACGTATGGTCATGGGGGGGGCATCGCAAGCCGGAATAGTTGAAGTGGAATATGCAATTCCATCCACCATTATGCCACTATTCTCGAAGGGACGGTCCGTATTGGAACTATTAAACGACTCGGTAATATCCAGCAGACGGTCTTTCTTCTTGCTAGAAAGGGCAATCTTGCGAAGAGCAGAAAGCTTTCCCTCAACGAGAACCGGGAATGCCTTGGCAAATACACCAGAACGGAAAACCCAATCATCTGGCTCGGTAAAACCCTGTCCAATGGCTCCGTACTTCTTATAACCTACTATGTACGTGCGGCGCCGCTTCTGAGGCATTGCATACTCGGCGGCATTGATGACGCGCCATTCTACGATATATCCCAGTTCATTGAGGCATTCCAGAATGATGGCAAAGTCCCGACCGCGCTGTTTTGCAGGAGAGAGCAACAAGCGGTCAACGTTCTCAAGGAACACGACGGCAGGGCGGTTTTCGCCTTTCTCTTTAAGGATGCGATAGATGGACCACCAAAGAACACCCTTCTTTCCTTCGATACCTTTGGAATTGCTAAGGGTCGTGGCCACAGAGTAATCCTGGCAAGGGAAGCCGCCTACGAGCATGTCGTGGTCGGGAATATCCTCGGTCTTTACCTGATTAATGTCTTCGTTGACAACACTGTCCGGACCGAAGTTCTTTTCATACACCATCGCGGCGTGCTGGACCTTTGTCGCAGGCTCCCACTGGTTAGCCCAGATGGTCTTAAAAAAATCGGAATCAGCCCTATCAAGGCCAACTCGAAATCCACCGACGCCCGCAAATAATTCTATGACACGTACTTTATCCATATATAATCCACTATAGCCTATGCAAGCGCTCTAACAACGATTCTTTCCGTAAATAACCGTTTTCTTCAATCCACGGATTATTCTCAATCAGCCTTTTAAGAGCCTCAGAAGAACTTTCCCCAGACTCAATGCCTAAGACCTGATAATTCTCCACCAAATGTTGGGTCGGAGATTCACAATTGCCTTCTGGGGTATAAAAAATAAAGTCTTGCATTTCAATATTAAATTGAGCATGCAAAATTACAAAAGATTCTCGAATGATCCAAGCATGGAAACGTATAAATGATTGGTATTGCCGAAACATAGTGCTATATTTGTATGTCATCCAGTAGTATAGTTCTTTGTCATCCTGCAGGCTGTTGAAAAATGTCTACTTTTGTAAAACAAGACGACGTGAAAATATCATGTGTGTCTACTTTCAAAAACAACGTGTAACGAAATAATCTTTTCGTGTCTACTTCTCGCGCGCGGTGCAGTCTACTTCTCGCGCGCAGTGCATTCCGTGTCTACTTCTGGTACAAGTCCGGCAAAACTCGTTGGAAAAATTACGGCTAACTGCCGAAAAGTCGTTAGAAAAATTACGATGGGTATTTGAGAAGTCGTTGAAAAAAGTGTATTTTTGCTTCCAGATAAAGTGTAATACTATGCTGAAAAGGAAAATTGAAGACGATCTCATCGCGTGGAAAAACAAGCCTGGGCACAAGCCTCTGGTAATAATGGGTATCCGCCAGTGCGGTAAAACATATATCTCACGGCACTTCGCTGAGCAGAACTACAAGAATGTTGTCTACATGAACTTCATCAAGCAGCCGGAGCGAATCAATGCCTTCGTCGGATCAAAGGATGTGGACAGCATTCTGCTCAACTTGTCGGCGCAGATCATGGGCGTCAAGTTCATCCCCGAAGAGACCTGCCTGATCTTTGATGAAATCCAGGAATGCCCCGAGGCCAGGACTTCGCTCAAGTTCTTCAAAGAGGACGGCCGCTTTGACGTGATTGCCACTGGCTCCCTGCTGGGCGTCCAGGGCTACGGCGATGAGCTCAAGAAACGGCGTCGCAAGATGGTTCAGAAGAAAGATCTGGGAATCAACTCTGTTCCTGTAGGCAGCGAAGACATCATCGAGATGTACCCGCTGGACTTCGAGGAGTTCCTCTGGGCCAACGGTATGAATCCGGATGTCATCGAGGCTCTCCGGAAGTTCTACACGGAGGAAACGCCGGTTCCGGAAGGAATCCACGTGGCCATGAGGCAGTATCTGAACCTCTATGTCGCTATTGGTGGTCTCCCCGCCCCCATCAACGCATTCCTGACCACCAATAATATGAACGCCGTCAGTGAGGAATACAAGGGTATCTTGAAGGAGTACCGCGACGATATGGTCAAGTATGCTCCGGACAAAGACAAGCCCCATATCCGCGAGTGCTTCAATTCCATCCCCAAGCAGCTGGCCAAGGAGAACAAGAAATTCCAATACAGCAAGGTTAAGCCCGGCGGACGAGGTGAAACCTATCTTGGCTCTCTTCAGTGGCTGGAAGACGCCGGCATTATCTGCCGCTGCTACAATACCGATATCACCGGTCTCCCGATGGAAGGCAATGCCAAAGACAATGTGTTCAAGGTTTACACGGCAGATATCGGTTTGCTCATCGAGATGCTGGGCCCTGGGACCAGGGCGGATATACTGCAAGGCAACCTGGGAGGATTCAAAGGCGCCATCTTCGAGAATCTGATGGCAGACACTCTTCACAAGAAGCAGCAAAGCCTGTACTACTTCCTGAAGGACTCTGGCCTTGAGCTGGACTTCCTCGTCCGGATGAAAGGCGAATGTGTGCCACTTGAAGTGAAAGCCAAAACGGCCCAGGCCAAGAGCGTCCAGACTGTCTTGAAGCATGTGGACAAATACCATGTGAAACACATCATCAAATTCGGCGACTACAATGTCGGCCGGGAAGGACAGCTGCTCACACTCCCCAACTACATGCAGTTCCTCCTGGACCTGGAGCCAGAAAAAATCGTCCTCGAACCAATCGACGTGGACGCCGTCAACGCCCTAGCAAAGAAGATCCTTGGCTAATTTGAGAACCCTCCTCGTGCTCTGAAACGATGATGGAACAATACTACTGATGCGATAAATTTTGGTTTAAAAGTTTAATTCAAGTTCATTGACATTTTGATTTTGAGTGAGTGGGGCTGGAACATCCAGCAGTTCGCGGAGATCAGTCTTGGTAAGGAGCGATGCCCCTACCACCTTTGAGACTTCCGTAATGGTCAGCGGGCTTTTGATCGCAGCTTTCACCCAGGCGAGCAACAGATAAGTGCTGATTGCGACCCAAAGATGGATCTTGACAGCATTCTCCGAGTATCCCCAGAGGGCCTTGATGGTCAGGTTGCCCTTGATCCATTTGAAGAACGACTCAATCTGCCATCTGTTGCGGTAGATGTTGGCAATTACAAGCGGTCCGAGTTCGAAGTTGTTGGTAAGGAAGATGATAACCTCTTCTTTCTCAGCATCATAGAACTCAACAATGCGCAAGTCTTTAGGATACTTTTTCCGGCTGGCATAGCCTGTAAAGCGAATGGTCTTATCTCCAACGATACCCACCAGGTCATTGATGTTGTAGTTGGTCTCAACCACCTCATACTTCATGGGAGTCTTTGCCCTGGTAACGAAGTAGGTCTCATTCTCGGTCATCCGGTAAAGGGCTTCCAAGTCCACATAGGCCTTGTCCATCGTATAGATTGCCCACTTGTATGGCTCATACACATCCAGATAGTTGCTATCATGATATCTGCTATCCGTTATGTAGATGGAGTCCGGTATGCTTCCGCGTAAGTCCAAGACAGTATGCATCTTAACGCCGCCTTTCGAGTACTTGCCAAGAGCCCATTCAGCCAGCTTGATGCTGCAAGGAATGGTGGTGGAGTCTATCGCGAAGATCTCCCAGCCGGGAAGATGGACGTCAGGAATATCCTCCTTTGCGTACATCGGACGCACTTTGCGGATGAGCCACATGCCAAGTTCCTCGAAGATCCTGTAGTCCCGCACCTCGTTTGCCTTGGACAAGGACGAAGGGTCAACAACCGTTGGAATACCAAGGTGATAGGCTGCCTTTTTGATTGACCTTAGAACTAAAGCAATGTTTTTCAAAGACTTGCATCCGGCCATTTGGCCAAACATAAGATGAAGACAATGACTGTAACTGTTCAGATTCTTGGCGTGGAAGTCTCCGTTGTACTTTTCAACGGCGACTTCGAAGACCCATCTGGGGAAGTATGTCATTACTTGCGAGAAGACATATTTGCCTTGGTTCATAATTGCGGCTTTTAGCAGCCACAAATTTAGCCAAACGCTCACTTCAAATCGTAAAATGTCAAAGAGCTATTTAAATAATTTGTAGTTAAGGACTTGCAACGATGTCGAATCGATTTATCGCATCGGAAAGCGATTCAAATCGTGAATAAGCCAAAACATCAGTAAAACATTAATATTAATAAGTTATATAAACAGCGCATTAAATTAACGCATCACTAGTATTGTTCACATCCATTGTTGTTAGTATGTAATCACATTATATCTGAATGAATCCGCAACCGCCAGAAGCTGCGTTTTATCATTTTAATGCTCCCGCCGCACGCATTATTGTCCTCGACGGGAGCAATATCGTATGTTTTTGCGCCACCTCTGTTCGCCGTTCAAACTTCGGCGAGTAAATTTATCATTTATAGTCAACCCATATAGATAAGCATAGGATATTTATCGGATTATCATTAAATTCGCTACCGAATAAAACTAAAATATCCAAAACAATCATGGAATCCGGAAAAGGTTATGTTTACATATTGACAAATCCTTCATTTCGTGAGGATTGGGTCAAGATCGGCAAGAGTTCACGTCCTGTGGATGTTCGCTCGAAGGAATTGGACAACACTGCGGTTCCACTGCCGTTTGAGGTTTACGCCACGCTTTACACCAGCAAATACAGCAAGGTTGAAAAGCAGATTCACAAGCAGATAGACAGGCTGACGGATTTGAGGATCCGCCAGAACAGGGAGTTTTTCAACATCGCTCCCGCTGTGGCACTTGACATTATGCGTGATATGGCCGATCTTCTGGACGATGCGGAACTGGCCATCTATGTTGACGGAAAACCGGTAATATCCCAGAATAAGGAACAGGACAACGCCATCAAGAACGAAGAGGCGGAGAAAAAGAAGCGGATAGCCAGGCCAAATTTTAAATTCCATATGGTTGGAATAAACATAGGAGACACGGTCATATTCGATGAACTGAATATTCCATTAAAGGTCGCGACGGATGACAAGGTTGAATATGACGGGCGGCTTTATAGCTTGTCAGCCTTTACGGGAACGTTTCTTCCTGTTGAGAAGCAGAACACTTCCGGAGCTTACCAAGGTCCGAAATATTTCAGTTTCAAAGGGAAGGTTCTTGCGGATCTACGTAATGAGATCGAAAAGGAGCAGTGTGGAGGCGATAATTAGGCGGCAAGAATAATCGTTTAAATATGAAACGGATAGCGGTTGTTATATTCATAATGATCCTTGCTTGCGTGGTGGCGGACGCGCAGTCTTACATCAGGCGCGGGAAGGATGTTTACTCGGCGCCCTTGTACAATTGGGACGGAAGTTGCCTGCGGGCGGGAAACAGTAAATATTCAGAGGTTTTGATTAATTTCGATGGTGAATATATCCGCGGGGGTGGCAGCCGCTACGGTGAGATTCTATACAATTGGAACGGGGTGGAGCTGCGTGGCGGTCGTGGCAAATATGCCAAGGTGCTTTTCAGCTGGGACGGGAAAAACATACGCCAAGGCGACAGCAGATATTCCACCGCGCTGTATAATTCTGACGGTCAATATATTCGCAAGGGTGAGGATAAATATTCACAGCCACTGATGAATATTTCAGGACCCGTTCCCGCGGCGGTGCTGATTTACATATTGCTGCTGTAGCACGCCGCAAAGTTGTTAACGTTTGTCTGTATATTCATAATATGAGCATTAATATTAAAACATTGTATCATAATGAGATTGGTGATTCAAAGGGTGTCGCGCGCAAGCGTTGCCATTGAGGGCAGAACCGTGTCCGGGATCGGGAACGGGCTCCTGGTGCTTGTCGGAGTCGAGACCGGAGATACGGAAGAGGATATGCGCTGGCTTGTGGGCAAGACTGTGGGACTGAGGATATTCAATGATGAGAATGGCGTGATGAACAGGAGTGTCGTGGATGTTGGAGGGGAGGTTCTTGCGGTGTCGCAATTCACTCTGACGGCATCCACCAAGAAAGGGAACCGCCCTTCCTACATTCGTGCCGCAGGCCACGATTTGGCAGTCCCGTTGTACGAGAAGTACTGCGAGGAAGTCTCGGCGGCGATCGGCAAGCCGGTCGGCAAAGGAGTATTCGGCGCGGATATGCAGGTCTCCCTTGTCAACGATGGCCCGGTGACGATAATCATCGACTCAAGGATTCGGGAATAGATTCACAGCCGCTCAATGAATATTATAACGTCCGTTACTACCCGCTGCTGTCGTAATGACAAACCTTACAGCAGTCGGGCGATCTTGGGGATCAAGGTGATGTCAGCAGGCAGCCATTCGACTGAACCGAGCTGTTCGGCGGTCAGCCAACGGGCGGCCTCGTGCTCGACCAGATGAAGGTCACCGGAAAGGATGGTGCAGGCGTAGCACTTCATCGAAAGGTGGAAGTCCGGGTAGTCATATTCAATGGTGTCAATCAGTTCGCCGACTTTGATCTCGGTCTCCAGTTCTTCGCGGATCTCCCTTCTAAGTGCATCCTCAGGACTCTCCCCCGCCTCGACCTTGCCGCCGGGAAACTCCCAACCATCCTTGAATGCACCGTAGCCACGCTGCGTGGCGAAGATTTTCCCATCTTTGAATATCACGGCTGCCACTACGTTTATTGTTTTCATTTTCAATGTCATTTTAAAGTTAAACATTCGCAGACGTGATGTAGTCGTACAGATTCTTCTCTACCGGTGTGTCAATAGTAGTTCTTCATACCTTGACCGAAGGTACGTCTAAGTCAATTGGGTACGCGCCGCGTACCTTTTCTTCATATTCTCTTTTACCGTTCTTCATAATAATACGAATAATCTATTCCTTTCATGAACATCTCCCTGTCATTCACCTTATCCGTCAGTGCATCTTTCAGAAGCCCTTTGATTTCCGTGCTATCCGCCACGCTCTTTTCCATTGCCGCAAGATAAGCATATTTGTCAATTTGGCTCCAATCAATGCACTGTCCAAGTCGCTTCTTCAGAATCAGGTCTAGCCAAATCCTCGTTGTTCGCCCATTACCTTCACGGAATGGATGCGCCACATTCATCTCCACATACTTGTCAGCAATCTCATCAAAAGTCTCTTCCGACATCTGTTCAATGTTATGCAACGTCTGTGAAAGAAACGCTACAGGAGCGAAGGTGAATCCGCCTTTGGAAATATTCACTGAACGTATCTGTCCTGCAAAGTCGTACAATCCTCCAAACAGATAAGCGTGAATCTGCTGAAGTCCTTTTACCGTTCCCACCTCAATGCTATCGAGCAATGAACTCTCGAATAAAGTATAAGCCTTTGCTTTGCTCTTTCCGTCAATGGTATCTTCACCGTAAGTAAACCACTCAATGAATCGCGATGCCTTGTTGTTCGGCATATTCTTCGCCAACTCGATAACTCCAGAAGCATCAAGGACATCTGTCAATCTCATCTTCCCGTCTGGCGCTCGCAGTTTGAACTGGTTAGTGTCACTAACCAGTTCAACCCCATCCTTCTTCAACTTGCTCTTCAGATACTTCCAATAGTTCCTGTTCTTGGCATAGTCATCCTGCGCATTAAGCACACCGACAATGTCAAGCACACTGTACCACCACTTGGAATTCCCCTCATCCCAAATAGCCCGGACCTCTCGGTCGTCGAAGAAACGGATTGATATTTTGTTCATATACTTTTTATATTTCAATTGCTTCCATATCCCTCAAATAATGAGCAGTAACCAATGAATTCAAACTGCCAACTTCATCTATATCGAAGATGTGCTTTATCCTACCATCATCATAGTTGAAATGCAGATTAACTGGCAATATTGATGATGCTGAGATAATTCTGGCTATCGTTTCCTTGTTCGGCAAACAATGCCTGTTAATTCCATCCGCACTGATAACGAATTTTTCAGCAGATATCATCCGAAACAAATCCAAACTGTTATTGGCAGAGCTTCCATGATGTGAAAGTATTACGATGTCACAATGTAACTTATTAGAATCGCTGAATCCCATTTCGGAAAGAGATCTGATTACTACTGATGGTACTGAATCAGCAAGCCAAAGAATTCTTTTGCCTTCAAACTCAAAAACAGCTGCGATGCTGCTGGCATTTTCAATGCTTATATCTTCCTGGAAAATATCCGTCTTGAAATCGGCTAAAGGAGTTAAATAGTCATCATAAACAGCACCGGCTTCTATGCTGGCTTCATCTGTCTCATATATACAATATGGCCTATTGTTCGCATATTTATCTCTCAACTGCTTAAGTTCATGAGTGTTTGGTGAAAGCAGTGAAATTCTCATCCCATCTAGATCAAAAGATCTTCCTGCTATATATTCATCAATCTCCAATGGGCAAGTTCTCAAAATATGTTCATATATGCTATCTCCAGAAACAATGCTACATAATGTCCCGTTTTTATTCTCGCTTGGTGGAACTGTTTTATACTCTCTTGGAGCGTTGTAAATCCAGTGCGCAACAATATTACAAGGTACGGTGCCGGATTCAATATCCCGTATAAATTTACTGGCTCCACCTATGTGGTCGTTATGAATATGGGACAGGAATAGAGTATCTATTTTTTCACCGGAATCGGCAATATCCGAAATGATTCTTTTCAGCACATCGGTATACGTCTTGCTATAACCCATATCCAGCAGTATATTTCTACGACAACCGCTTCTGCCTACATATTGTATGTGAAAAGCATCGCCACATTTAGCCTTATAACTGATTAACTTCATATTACACCCTCTTATATGTTTTAAGTTCACCAGTAGGATTATCGTATTCATCAAGATAATAGACGCCACAGGGATTGTATTCGCTAAGACACCCCATACCGCTACTCATATATATTCGTTTTTCGCCTCGGACTATCCAAAGAAGTTCCATGTTATTTCGCTTTACACATTGGATAAGAGGCTCTTTCTTAATCATAATCTCTTCCGTTCCGAAGGTCAATGCAATAAGATTCCCCTCTGAATCAACATACCTCCCATCTATGGAATCATAGCACATACCCAACTCTTCGAACAAGAACCGACACGGTATGCTATATTTCTCGATGGTCCCAGACTTGTCTCTTTCAATATGACCACATGCCTTTTCACTTGAGTACATGAAAGGGACACTTAGTCCTTTTATTGAATCATAATGGTCAATATCATGGCGATAAACATCTTTGTAAGCAGGAGACCAATATTTTTCCCTATTAAATAGATATTGCCAACTGTCCTCACGAAGTTCTATTCCCTCCCATAAATTTCTACCACTTAAATCCTTAACTGCTTTGGTAAGGTCATCTTTTTTTACAAGAATGGCATATGCAGACAAGAACACATCGCGCTTGGTAAGTTTGTGTGCATACTTCTCCTCTCCGATAATCTTCGGTTCATCCCAACTATTTATGCAATGCAACGTCAGCCATTGTTTTCCCTTTTCATCAATCTTTTGGATAATGGATGAGGGGGCAGGCAAGTCCTTAACAAGGGATGTCCATTCTTCATAACTACTAGTATCATCCCAATTGCTAAAATTCGCTCCTTCTGACCACCACCCACGCTGAACTTTATTATTAGAATCTTCAAACTGAGCTTCGTTTTGTGCTTTCCGAGTTATCATTGATGGATTAATGTTCCTAAGGAAAGATTGCCACGTACCATGATACAGTTCATAGCCCCCTTGTCCGGCTCGCGCATAATCACTTTCAAATTTGTAATTATCAGTCAGGACTCCCATTACCTCATAGAACGCTATCCATTGATATTTTTTGCCAATACGATCAATCCTATCTTCAGTATGATTCCAAGTCCATTTTTTTGCGAATATGTCATAATAGCCATGTAATTTAGCATCAAACCCAAGTTCATATGCCCTTTTCACCAACCAATTGCGTATTCCTTCTGCAGGGAATTTAATGAAGAGGTTCTTTCTCAATTTAAGTTCTCTGACCTTAAAAGGAATCATTATTTGATTAACTGCTAACAATTGATCCTTCGTCATCAATTTCTCGGTACTTTCTAGAAATTTATCCTTATATAAATTACGTTTAGTAGGACTTTCGTCATTCAATATGTCACGAGCTTTTGCTTCAGCATACAGACGAGCGCATTTCTTCATATTTCTATTAAACATCCTCTCCGCTCTATCATATTCCTTCTCATCTGCCAAGGGAATAGGATAAAAATCTTCTATAACTGGCAATGCCAGTTTGTTCCAGAAGTCGGCAAGGCCTCCTTTAATAGAATCCCATATCAGGTTTTGCTCCGGACCGGATTTTTGCAAATAATCCGGGTCATCATATTTAACATGAAGAGTATCGATCTCTTCGTCTGTTGGCCACTGAGGGAGCATACCGTTATATGGAGGACGAACTTTTTTCATATTTACATGAAAACCGTCAATTTTGTAGGCGGCATACTCTATGACATTCCTTGCATAATCACGAAGTAAAATATTATTAGGAGGCACTCCTCTCTTGAAAATTGTGTCGTATATATACAAGGCAAGCTTTGAAAGGCCCTCCGTTGATGATGTCCGTAGTGCAACACCATATGCAACTGCGTAAATTCTTTCGGAAATATACATGTCATCAACGCCTTCAAATGTTCGCATTGTTTTAAGCAGCACCTCAATCTTTTCGCTCAGGAGATTGACCAATGCTTTAGTCGCTTCATCACGGTATTTGATATATGTTGAGGACAGCATCCAGCAGAGCATTAGAGCCGCGAGCCTCGCAGACTCGTCATCTGCATATACCGATATGTTTTCAAACCATGCCCAGTCAATCAACCTGCGCAAAGGGTTTGCACATTTGTTGTCGTCGTATCCGGCACAACCATTGAAAAAGAATTGAAACTCCCCGTCACGTTCTTTCATCGTTACACGCATCATCATAGCGTGAAAATAGTCAGCATTATATGGATGAGAAGGAATCACGGATAGTTCCGCTAATTTATAATACCAGTCTTCAGGTCTTAGTCTATTATACTTGGACTTCAGAAAACTTCTGATTTTCCTTGTGTCAATGGATTCAATTGAACGCCAATTCAAGCTATTGACAAGTATCTCAGAAATAGAATCAAGCCCGGAAAACATAAACCGTTTCTGTTCTGCCTTGGGAATGTAGTCAATGATCTCTGACACTTCATGAGTATATGTCTCTGGTATCAGAACCGCAAGAGCCTCAAGAACGCCTCTATGCACCCAACAAGAATCAATGAAAATAGAACGAAGGTCTACGTCAGTTTTAATGTTATTCGTGAATAAATCCCAATCGGAATACTTCTTAACTAGTTCTCCAGCGATTACATAATCTCCTACTCTTTGATAATTGAAGACAACACAATCAACATTTTTATCGTCGTGCGTGTATTTCGTTTTAAGTAAGACATTATTGTCTATCAAATCTGCGAGTAGGCAGCTACACCCAGGGAACTTATCAGCAAGTATTGAATCAGCATCTTGCATCTTCAGGAGATTGAATTCAGCCTTAAAAATTGGCATCGCCAACAAATCAACTGATGTGCTGACAACATTACGATATTTATATTCTTGCTTACTTTCAGCGAACTTTTCATCCAGATGTGTGAAATATTTTCGGAATATTTCTGAGATGCCATTGAAGCCATTTGGAAAATCTCTCCTGTCTGAAGATTCAAGAGTGTCACATATAATTTTAAGAAACAACGGGTTACAAAATTCCGGGGTGAGAATAGGTACATTTGGCAAATTCAAGCTATAAGCAAAACAGAATTGCCTGACGGCTTCATATTCCAACCCTTTGAAGCCATTATGAGGAATTATCGTAGCTTTTGACTTTTCTTCAATATCGGATGGAATCACATCGTCAAAATATGTATCCCGCACTGTTACGACCAAACCAATAGCCGGATAGTGATTAATGGATTCAATGAGTCCGGAAAGTCTTTCTTTCCACATCTCAGGATTACTTCCCTCATTTAAGGCATCTATCATAAGTAGCGCTCTTGATCCCACTTGTGTGCCTATCTGATTGAAGCCTGATAGAAACTCCGGGAAAGTGCCATTGAATCCTGTTTGGGATATGATTGCTGACTCATAATTGGCACCATTGAAATCCGTTCCGAGGAACAACAATGTTGGAAGGCCCGTCTCAATCCTGTTTTTAGCGACATCTCCCATCATATGTGACTTTCCGCAACCTGCCTCGCCTTTGATAATCAGATACGGGGCATTCGCCAAACTTATCTTCAAATCATCATAATCCTCTAAGAATGAATATAAATCACGAGATATTTCTGACAACCTGTACTCATCTTCTTCAAACTCCCTTTTTGACTTATCTTGTTGATTAGATGGCGTGACTTCTGAGTAAAGTTTATGTCGTGTATCTTCAACCTCTATTTTGAAGTCATTGATGCGACCTATAATGTCGGAAAAATCAATTGTTGCCTCTACATTTCTATCCATTCCAACCAAAGCAGCCGCGAAATCATTCCTGATTGATTTGAGTGATGCTTCAAGATGTCCGATTCTGGTTGAATCAGGCCGCACTCTATAGCTGTTTTCTGTGAGCCAAAAATCAATTTTTTTATTCATGATTTCATAATAATAGGGTGTTTTAGCAACGCAATCAAAATATAATGCAGTACCAGTCTTAACGTTAACTTTCTGGCAATACCTTGGACCAAGATTTTTTATGGATTGGTCTACTTTATTCTTGAAAGTTTTATGCCCTAATCCTTGATGACCTAGGAAAGTCAAAGGCAGCGTGGTCTTGAATTCTATAGCAAGCAACTCATTGAAAGTAGATAGCCTCTGTGCATATATGACCTTACCTCTCTCCTCATCAGAATAACGTGTAAAGATGCCGTTTATGTAAACTTCTTCACTTGCCTCTATGAATATTCCTGCTCCTGACATTCCTTTGATGGAATCTGCACTATAATCATCCGTCGTGGAAAGTTGGAATTCTTTAGCAGTTGGACTTTCTTGAAGATAACGTGTATTGATAGAAGTTAGTGAAGACTCCCCATTCTCGCTTGTTTGGTCAAGACTAGCTACTGGGAATCCCTTCGTAACAGCATCACCGAACTCAACTATCTTATCGATTACAAAAACCGAAGGTAAATTATTGCTCGTTTCTGCAAACTCACGCTGATTAAAAATGATAATACCCGCATCCTCAGAAGGATGACGAATTATAGTTTGATTGGATGGCGTGACGTATTCATATGCTCCATTCTTTGTACTAAAGAACCGCAATGAAATCTTTTCTCCTTCACAAATTCCAGAAAGACAATGTTTGGCAGTCAAGATATACACTTGGCCCGACAACAATTTGTTGGAATATATAACACCCGTCCCTAACTTTTGTTTAGGGACACCCTCTTTAAATAACTCAACAGTTATCCTTGTGATTATGTCAAGACTATCCACCGTCATACCAATCTAATCATCAAGCTCCAAATAATATTTATCCTGAGTCCTCTTATGCCCAAGAGTACGCACAAGTTAATCATGGTAATCTTTGGGGGACATTTTTCTCAAATCGCCATTGCTCTCTTCTACGTCTTCTGTTCGCCATCTCCTCCTGCCAACTCTTCCTGTTCTCAATCAGTCCTTTGCAGACCCTTCCCACAGTATTAGGCAGTGCGGCCGCCGCCAGCTCGCACTCCCACACTACAATCCACCTCCAATCGAGCGACTCAAGGAAAGCATAATCCCGCAGGTCCCTCTCCCTGCTATTCGTAATCTTTGAACTCCAAAACTCCGTATTAGTCACCGGCAGCACGAACTTCGGACGGCCCTTGTATCTGTGTCATAAGCATCCGTTTACGGAAATGCACGTCCTGTATTTCGATAGCACAATATCTGATGTGTCCGGCAGTTTCTTCACATTTATGCGATACCGGTAACCCAATCTGAACAATTCCCTGTGCAGCCAAATCTCCGGCTTTGTGTTCTTCGGCTGGATGTGCAGCATGCACTTGTGGCGTAGCTGCGAAGTCAACGGATCCTCCATATCATTCGTGGATAAAACTTTCGACTTCAACAAAATACAGATATAATGGTCTCCCGTCCTCAACCTCCGGATGCTTGTCAAGAACATCCTTCACGCAAACATTGCCGGCAACCCTCTCCCCGATGCCATACACGAGATACTCCTCATCACCGAACCAGTCCGTCTTCGGATAGTCACGCTCTTGCATCCCTGAAGCATAGACAATCATATTCCCGCCAGTAAGTACATAGCATTCAGCATCCGCGGGCTTATTGCTGTAGTCATACAAAATCAGGAAACTTGCAGTAAACACCTGCTGAGTATTCTTAAACACAGCTCCAGCACGTCCCTTATTGAACCTCACATTATAGAGCTTATACCTCAGAATCCAATCGCGTTGTTCCTGTGAACGATAACATCCCACAAGAACCGTTTCCCTCCTGTAATTCCCATAACCATCTGTCAGAGCATCCCTAAGCACCATAGTCCGGGAGACCTCTTCTCCGAAAAGCAGCCCATTAAAATACACATAAGGCTCAGTCCCGAGATGATACTCCTTAATTACGAAGTCATTGCTTAACACAGACAGAAGCTTCGCGTTTGCGAAATAATCACCTCTCTCCACCCCCAACATAAGAAGCCCATAATGCTCCTCGTCAATGTCATAAGGACAGAACACCTTGCCATTCAGTTCCCTGAAATGCTTGTTCACCAAGTCTCGAATATCTCCATCAGCACGCTGCAGTAGCAAATAGAAATCATATTCTGCATCAATATACTTGATAAAATCTCTCCGGAACACATCTTTAGCCTCAGCCTTGAACTTGTTGCGAATACTCTGAGACCTGTTCACATAAGCATACAACGCAAACAAGAAATTGACATCATACATCCTTAGAAACAGAGTATCCCTATCGAAAACCCTGTTCTTGAACTGATAATTCTTGTCAAACTCAATGTCTTGCAGATGTAACTCGGCAGAAGTGAACCCGTAGTTCTTTTCAACTCTTCCGCTGATAAAAAAGTTAGGAGTAATATTGTACCCCTCAGTCAGTTCATCCCGATACTTCAGATGAGGCTTATCATTGTGGTACCAATTAAGCTGCGTCTGTATTATATTCTTTGCATATGTGTACTGCTTAAACAACGAGTCACCCTTCGGCGCAGCGTTCTCCTTATAGTACTTGCTGTCACCTACATAATACACCTTCCGCTTGTCTGTCGTCAAAGACAATCCCTTAAACAGATGATCGACAATCTTCCCGTCCTGCTGCTTGACAAGACTACGTGGAGCATCCGAATCTCCGAGGAGAACATCTATCATATCCTCGAATACGTTGTTGAAGTCCCGAACAAGAAGATACTCCTCCTTCTCTTTAGCATCTCTTACATTCTCAACCTTTGATGCAAAAGCGAACAGAAGCTCCCACAAAAGCACCAACTTCTCATTGAAATAATTGTTTCTGATGCTCTTGAGCTTCCTGCTGACAGCACCCCTTTCGAGCGTTCTCTTAAACTCACTGTCTGAAAGCAGGCTATATGGCTGGTCAATGTTGAAATTGAAATGATACTCGTTATTGATGTACCTCAACGTATTAAAAAACAGAACAAGCAACTCCTCATCGAAGTTGATTTCCTTTCTCCGGTTCACGATAAACGGATAGATTACTTTCCTGTCCTTTATCACCGGTTGTTGCGTTCGAATGGTCTTGTTCCAACTCACCTTGTTGTATCCGGAATGTGCCTGCTTGTAAATCAGCACAAACAAGCCTTGATTCTCATCGTAGAAATCACGTAAGGACAAAATCACGTCCATAAGGGAAGTCTCATTCTTGCCCCTCTTTGAACTCATCACGCTTTGCACCGAGTCCTTTTCAGTCGAGATGTTGTCGATCTCACGCTTCCGATACTTCTCAATAGCCTGATAAAGATAGATTGGGAGTTCCGTCAGCAGTTCCGGCCTCCATCCGTTATCTTTCAATGCCTTCGCATCGGAATCCGAAACCTTGACAGGAGAATCGTCAGTCAAATCAATGCAGCCGAATCCCTTGCCACCGATATTGAACACTTTCGGAAGAATAAACAAGTGTGACTGCGTCGGATTGTAATAATATCCTACACAGTCAAGCACGGCCTTGTCATCTTTGAGTTTTCCGCGCGAGATTACTCTTGCGTGTTCATTCCCAAAGATAGAATCAAGCAGCGAACGCTTGTAGTACTTCCCTTCAAAAAACAATATCATTATTCAGTCTCGGTAGTAGATTCTTTTTCGCTTTGTTGAGGTGTAACTCCATCTGGTTGTTGAGTGTTCGACTTATTTGAAGTTCCACAGGTCTTCTCAATGAAGTTAATGACACAAGTTGTCCAACCATCTCCTTCGCATAAGTCTTCAAAATACAGTTCATCGTTTCCTCCGAAGAAATCGGTTCTGAACTCATCCTCTTCCTTGAACACATCATTGAAAAGGAAGAACAGCACCTTATCCCTGAACGCTACCGCTGAAATCACATTATTTTCGTCAGACTGAACAAATCGGTTGCCAAGGATCTTGTTCGTGGAATGCTTCTCCTGCTTGATATACCCGTTCAGGCCTTTTAATATCTCACTCCAAGAATACTTATGCGTCTCGTCAATCACCACGGTAAACTGTTCGGCATCGGTATAATTCACACCCACATATTCCATTCCCCATCTTCTTTTGAAAGCACTGTCGATAGGGAATAGGCTTTGGTCTGATGTATTCATCGTCGCCAAAATATTGAGGTTTGACGGCAATGCCAATATGCTGAAATCAAACTCTTTGGGGCCGTAAATTTCACGAATGACCTTCTCGTAACTCTCTTTGTCCTTCAACTCGCCACTAAGATATGTAGCGATGTCAGAGTCCGCATTGATGGTATATTTCGAATATCCAGGATGTCCCGTCTTCTGCCTGTCAAGCAACTGGAATATGTCTCCGAATATCTGGGCACAGTTACCACGATTAAGTTCCTCTATAACGAGATAGGTAGGTTCGTCGGGATGATTCCACGCATATATGTACGCATTCAAGAATACCTGAGGGACAAAAGAATATGTGATGTCCTCTCCTGTTGGCCCACCCATCTTGGGTTTGTAACAACCCACAAAACTCGCATAGTCCGTATCCGGATGGAAAGTAATTCTGAAGCACTTGTTATCTTTCACATAGTCTTTGTCAACAGTGTGCGACTTGCCAGTTCCTGGTGCGCCGTAGAAGATTTGCTGGAGAGGCAAAAGAGGAGCATTAGTAAGTGATATGCTTGAACCTGCATTTTTACCGACAAATTCAAAAAATCCTTTCTTGTCATTGATTCCAAATTCCGGCGATACTACATTGAACCTATTATGCGGAGCATTGGGCTTGATAGAGATAATATCATTATTGATCGTTACATCGGTAAAGTTATTAATCATATTAACCAAGATATCAGTATTTCCAATATCTTCGGAAAACATTGACTTAAGCGCCTCGCTAAACAATGGATTCTTATGATCCAGCGCCCAATTTACAAGGAATCTATTTATTATAATAGGCTCTTTAGTCGTTGTCATACTACGTGTATATGGGTTTGGGGCATAATAATGCTTTCCCCAATACTCCATATAATCAGTCGCTTCTTCTATCGATATGAGTTTATCAAATCGCGGATAGAAGAATTGGTCATCTTCATAATAAAGTCCCATCTGAGCAGCTAATTGATATGGAGTTTGAAAAAAATCTTTTCCGCCAAATACTGCCCACCTATGTTCAACTACGGCTCTAGCTTCTTTTTTTGTACAAGGAGAAAGAGGTAGCAAAATATTGAATTCAACTACTTGTTTTATAGATGAATTCCTCCATCTGCAAATTGGATCTGCCATAATTATATTCCGTATTTTGTTATATCCATTTGTTTTAATAATGCCATCAACACATTTACAATAATACTGTTGCCGGCCTGCTTATATGTTGCAGTATCAGAGACAACTATTTTAAAGCTATCATCAAAGCCCATAAGTCGCAGACATTCACGTGGAGTCAATTTCCTGTATCGACCATGTGTTGGATCAATATCATTGTCATCTTTGGAAGTCATTTCCATAGAGTTTTCCCCCTTTGGGATGATGGCATACTTTCCACAGCCCTTCTGTATGAAATACTGCTCTTCAAAGTCATTGGTGCAGAAATAATTCTCATCTGTAATGGCAGTGCTTGTATCAGATTTTAATGCTGGGTGGAATATGAAGTCCCCATGCCAATTAAACTGCTGGTTCCGTTTCTGACAAAGTTGAATATCTCCATTAATCTGAGTATAGCTCTTCTGATGATTAATGCTCTCAGTTATAAACCGGACTCCTTTTTGTTTGAGCAAATATTTTTTGTCAAAACTGTGCTCTAGGAGATTAAATACGGTCATCCTTAGTGGAACTGGCTTCGGGTACTTAAACTCGGTTTCTTTCTTGAATCCGATGCAGTAAATTCTCTCTCTACTTTGGGGTATTCCATAGTCCTTACCATTTAGAACCTGATAATATACATTGTAACCACAGTCTTCTTCAAAAGTCTGTTTAATGGTACTCCAAGTGTTTCCTTTGTCATGACTAAGCATACCTTTGACGTTCTCGAAGATAAACACTTTAGGCTTGCACTCGATGACAACTCTAGCGAATTCTCTGAAAAGTGTTCCTCGTGTATCTTCAAAACCTCCTCTTTTCCCTCTCATAGAAAAGGCTTGACATGGAGCACCTCCCACAAATAAGTCCACCTTCCCTTTAAATGGCTTGGCATCAAAATCATGTATGTCCGTGTGCCATTTGTCATCAGTGATATCATAGTTTGCAAAATATGCTTTCTTGCAATCTTCATCAATGTCCCCAGCAAATTGAATATCTACATTCAGCCCCAATCTGTGAAAAGCATGCTCAATTGCACCGATACCACTGAAAGACGTCGCAAGCCGAATGGTTCTCTCCGGATGAGAAAATTTCACTTCAGACCAATTATCGTTGGTATCGATGTTCGCTTTAGTATTTTGTATTTCAGCGTATTTGTTCTTCATTATTCTCTTCCATATTTCGTGATGTCCATCTGCTTAAGCAAAGCAATTAATACATCAACAACAATGCTGTTACCAGCTTCCATATAAGCGGCAGTATTAGGGACTACTATTTTGAAATCATCTTTAAACCCCATAAGCCTAAAACATTCTCGCGGAGTAAGTTTCCGTATGCCATTAACGCCCTTATCTTTCTTGTATGTGACATAGTTGTCTACACCAGCTCGATGCATTTTGTGCATTGATTGAAGGAGTGGCCTTGCTATATCAAGATCTGTTTTAGTCGAAGTCTTGAATGTCTTTGTGCCTCCTGCCAATACATACTTAGCAACTTTCTCAGATAAATAATACTTTTCATCTACATCACCACATGTGAAAATAAACTCATTGTATTTCTCTGAAGGCCTTGAATTATCCTCGTCGTCTGATGAATACGCTTTCAGGACTTTTGAATTAGTCGCCTTGTCATAAAATTGGGAATCTGTGTAGTCCTCTAAAAAGTCGTACATTCTATATTTTAATTCAATCGGAGCAGGATATAAGAACTTAGTTGTCCTTTTAAATCCGACGCAATAAAGGCGCTCTCTAGTTTGAGGAATGCCATAATCTCTAGCATTAAGTAGTTGGTAGTGCACGTCATAACCACAATACTGTTCAAATGTCGTTTTGATTACATCCCAAGTTTTGCCTCCATCATGCTTGAAAAGACCTTGAACATTTTCAAAGATAAACACTTTAGGCTGGCACTCTTTTATTATACGAGCGAACTCTCTAAATAGTGTTCCACGGGTATCTTCAAAACCGCGTTGCTCGCCAACAATGGAAAAAGCTTGACATGGGGCACCTCCGACTACAATATCCACCTTCCCCTTATACGGTTTTGCGTTGAAGTCATGTATGTCCGTATGCCATTTGTCTTCGGTTATGTCGTAGTTTGCAAAATATGTTTTTTTACAGTTCGCATCAATATCACCAGCAAAAACAATCTCGCTACGCAAACCAAGCCGTTTAAGTGCATATTCAAAAGCACCAATACCACTAAAAGATGTCCCCACCCTTATTATCCGTTCAGGATGTGAGAACTTTTTGTTTACCCAAGTTGCACCTTGAGTATCAATATTATCTATACTATTTTGGATAGGCTTTGTTATCATCTCTCTACCTCTCAATCTCGTCTATCTCATTTATTGATCTCAGTAAATCCCTTGTATCCACTTCGAGGCATCTTGCGATTTCCACGAGAGTGGCCACATTTGGTTGGGCTTTGTTTGTGCACCATTTCGACACTGTTGCAGGGTCCTTGCCCATCTTCTCGGCCAGCCATTTGCTAGTCCGCTTCTTCTCTACCAAGACAACCTTGATTCTGTTCAAATCTTCGCTCATTTCAGTTCTGAATTTGCTATATACGCAAAGATAGTGATTTTTCTGACAATAAAAACCGAAATTAATTCAAAATCTTATCACGGTTTTTTGGTAGATGACGATATTATAATTAGATTTGCTTGAAAACACAGAGAATATGGACAAACAAAGTATCATTCAATACAAAACCTCATTTGACGCGATAGCTTCTTACATTGAAGGCAATAGCGGTAAAGAGAAAGTAGAAATATGGTTCGCCCGGGATCTTCAACCACTCTTGGGATATGCAAGATGGGAGAATTTTCAAGTAGCAATCAATAGGGCTGTCGAATCTTGTAAAACGCAAGGAGTCAATGTTGATGACCATTTTCGTGAGGTCACGAAAATGGTTACTTTGGGCAGTGGCGCGACAAGAGAAGTGCAAGATTACATGCTTACAAGATACGCTTGTTATCTAATAGCCCAAAATGGAGACCCACGAAAGGAGCAGATTGCCTTCGCTCAGAGTTACTTCGCCGTGCAGACGCGAAAAGCCGAGCTGATTGAAGAACGCTTGAATCATATTTCGAGATTAGAGACAAGAGAACGGCTTCGGGCTTCCGAAAAGCAACTGTCGCAGAACATCTATGAACGCGGCGTCGATGAGAAAGGGTTCGGACGGATTCGCTCTAAAGGAGATACAGCTCTTTTCGGTGGCCATACGACTGAGGATATGAAACAGCGTTTGGGAATAAAAGGAACAAGGCCTCTCGCTGATTTCCTGCCGACACTCACTATCGCGGCAAAGAATCTTGCCACGGAAATGACCAACTACAATGTGGAGAAAGCGGACTTATATGGAGAGACCTCCATAACCCTTGAACACATACAAAACAACCGAAGTGTCAGGGAAATGTTAGGAAAAAGAGGAATCAAGCCAGAAGAGCTTCCGGCAGCGGAAGACATCAAGAAACTTGAACGACGAGTTGCCGCTGAAGAGAAGAAGCTTGAAAAGTCGGCAGAAAAGTTGCCAAAGTTGTAAAAATCGTCCTCTGGTGCACTTCTGTAACATTTTCCTGACGTCAGGAAAATGTTACTCCAACTGCCGACCAAGGACCTTGGAACAACGGATATGTAAACCACATAAAAGAAATCGCTATGTTGCGCCCATCTGACAATTATAAGCCAAACGGCAAAGTCCTGTCTGACGAAGGACGGCAGAACTATGCCGATTATGTGGATTCACTCATTAAACAATTTTCTGAGGGGTTGGAACTTCTCAAAGGAGAATACACAAGTAATAAAAGCAATCCAAGCCTTGCCTATTCCAACCTTGTTATGTCAATAGATGATTTGGATATGTTTGCTACAATGACATTCATTGATTGCCTGATAGCTAGCAAACTTTTCATCTTGGCCAAAGAAGACTATGAAAAGAAATTCTTGAGAGGGAAGCTTCAGGTTATCCTAAATGAAGGCTTTAAGAAACTGTACGGTTTTGGCAAAGGCAAGGCAAACTCGAAATGGAAGAAAATCGAATCCATCCAAGGAACACTGCCTCCATTTTTACGAGCGGAATACACGCGAATAACCAATGAACTGGAGAATATTTCAGCCTCTTTCAATTGGTGGAAAGAAGAACGAAGTATTGAGACTCATATTGATGCTTTCGCCTTATACGACTCACGGTGCGTAGAAATAGATGAAAGCCAAGTTATGATGGATTCACTACGGCTTATTGATGTCTTAAACGAAGTCCAAAACTACACCACCAAAGTTCACGGTTGCTATGTGAACACCATAAATCAGATGCATCTGTCTGTCAATAAAGCACAACAAAGCGAATTCTTATAGTGAGCCATCTAATTGTGCGATATTCCTAATTTATCAAAGAACGAAGCATTACGTTCACTTGCCGAATTAAGAAGCTGGTCAAACGAGATAACCTCAAAGTATATTCTGAAGCCACTGTGATAACCAAAATACCCTAACCTGTCATAGGTGTCTTTGAGATCATGGTTTTGACAAATGTCCCGCATTGATTTCGTTAAATCACATATGATATAGCAATAGGCAGGTGTTGTTTCTGATATGTCAAGTGGTCGCCCCGATTTTGTCACAGCGTTCCCTTGTCTAATATTTTTGACATAATCAATACATTGGTTAATCGGGTCATTATTTGCGCTCATATCATCTCTCATTGGCCTTTTGAATTCGACAATGCGCAGGGATGCGAAAGGCGGGTTGTCTTTCTCTGTAACGACCATAGGATTGTCATAGACATTTTCAACGAGTATGTCAGGGCGTTTTATCGAGTCGCAATCTGTCACAGGCATAGAGCTGAAGGATTTGTCAGACGCTAAGAAATGATGGAAAACGAGCCGCTCGTCTATAATCCAAAGGTTGTTGTCTTTGAATTCACCGCCATCGCTTGTGGTTCTCATCGGCATAATGATTTGGTGGATTTTATCCTCTTTCGAATAGTGTCCATCGTCATTTCTGGAAAGAGCATCTTTAAGCAGCTCAAGTATAATCTTCCTGTGGATAACATATCTTGTAAGGTCACTTTGTTTTAAACTTTGAATATTATCAAAGTATGCTTGTGTCCTCCTCTGATACTCTTCGTCAGATTCCCCACTTTTTACTTCCAAGACATCGTGCCCTTCAGCTAACAGATTATGTTCTTTTTCCATCATCTTTTGATGTAGAAGAAGATCCATCGCCTTATCCGAAGCATTAGGGTTGATCGATTTTTCTTCTTCTGACAAAGATGCCAGAATCGGTTTGTAATAAGGAGCTTGCTTATCTACAAATGCTTGAATCTTTTCCTTGCCAGCTTCTATGGTGTCTTTTAAAAATGGAGATAGGTATTGTCTGATGGCTTCTAATACTTTTGAGCGAATATCTGAAAAGTAAATTTCTGAGTATAGCTCATCACCATTCTCATTCGCTCGTTTATCAGGGATGAGGAATGAAAATCTATCTGGTGCTACGTGTTTATCAAGATAAGGAGCCGTAACAAAACATTTATAGAAAAAAGTCCCGGAGTTAGTCTGAATCGCTGAGTCATACAACCCTACAACGTCTTTAATTTTCTCGTCGTTTACAATTCTATTACCTGCACAATATGAAATCACATTATTGTTTTTGTCGGACCTCTGCAGTTTTATGTGAAGAACATTAAATGTTTCATCTCCGAGTGAGAATGTGGCAGTCTTAGAATTATCGCTGCCCATATACGAATCATAAATTTCGGATAGATTGGTTGCCGGATTTGTGCCATCAATAACTCTTATGTCCGGGCACCCTCCTTCTCTGATAAAGAACCAAAGACAATGTTCAAATATCGCCTTTGCGATGCCTTCCTGTGAAAGCTTATTTAGCGATTCTTTGAATAACGGCTTAATACCCCTTAGATGGATTATTGTGCCTAAACTTTCTTGATTTAACTCTGATGCGTCAAGATCATCGATTCCTCTTGATGTAAAAATAAAATGTCTCCGTTTTACCTCTGAACCATCAATATAATTACTCTCGATTTCTGCAGAATCAAATGCTTTAAGCCAAAGTAATCGTCCTATTCCCTTGCATCCAAGAGATTCCCTATATAGCGAATCTAGTTCGCAAAATGATTTATAATTATCCTTGGTGAAACCGATTCCATTGTCCTCAACAGTAATACCAAGCAATTCTGCTTTTCCTCCAAACAAATCGGACGTATTAGCCCGTTCCAATATGACTCGGATTTTCCCCTCTGTAATAGAGAACGAATTATCCGATTTCAATCGATCGTCAATTGCATAAATAGAATTGACAACAGCTTCAAATACTGGGAACAAACACTTTGTTACTGGTAAATCAGTATTTCTTAATCGTCCTTCGAGACTTGAACCAAGTTGAGCCATAGCTGTGAAGAGTATAATTCCGTATAAAAATAGAAAAATTTGTATATAACTGCAAGATAACAGGGATATTATGTGTTTTATGCCCTGAAAGACATTGCCGAAAAACTTGCACATACAGGCAAAGTGGAACCAGCTGATTCGACCATTTCATCGCAACTCATCTTATCGGGTAGCTCTGTGCTTCGAATTTTGTACTTAAATATGGGCTTTGGTGTACCAAGCGCACATAGACTTGTCTTTGGTACAGGAAACTGGCTTCTGAGGTACGGAATTCCTCTTACTCATGAGGCTTCATCCGGGCGAGTTCAAAGATTGCCGGGGAAAGGTGGCAGTAGCCGCCGGGATTCTTGTCGAGGTAGTTTTGGTGGTACTCGTCGGCTTTGTAGAAACAGCGGAGGGGCTGTAGCTCGACGGCGGATTTCCTGCCGGCTTTGTTCTCAAAGGAGCCGAGTACAGTTTCGATCACTTCCCTATCCTCGACGTTATCGTAATAGACGCCGGTGCGGTACCTTGTGCCTTCGTCCTCACCTTGTTTGTTCAGGCTGAACGGGTCGATCATATTCAGGAATAGATTGACAAGACGCACCAAAGACACTTTCTCGGGATCGTAGCGGACGTGGACGCATTCGGCGTGACCGGTCTCGTCGGTATAGACTTGTTTGTAGGTCGGGTCGATTTCCCAACCGTTCGCGAAGCCGACTTCCGTGAAGACCACTCCGTCCACGAGTTTGAAAAACTTCTGCGCTCCCCAGAAGCAGCCGGCGGCGAACCAGATGTCTCTTTCCTTGCCGTAGAGCAAGGAGGCAACCTCCTCAAGATACATTCTGTCAACTTCATCGAACGTGTTCAGATCCTTGCTGTCGATGTCAAGGACGGCGGATATCCGGCCACGTTTCCAGCAAGGTACAACAATCTCGCTGCGGCTCTCGCTTGAGCAGGCTATGTGACCGGGGAACAGCTCGACATCGGGGACAATGACAGTGCGCTCCTCGTTCCATGATGTGCCGCACACTCCCCTGCCCTTTGCGATGCGCATGCATGCCACAGGTCCTTGGAACGGCCCGAGCACAAGTTCCTCGGATGACGCCACACGGTAAAAACCTGTCCACCAGAAGCCGAACTCACTATTAAGCATCGCAACTATATTCGACATCCTCGCCACCTCGTCAGTCTCCCCGGCAAGAAGAGCCTGAATCCGAGGCAATAGCGCAAGATATTTTTCCTCTTTTGTCATATTCATTAATCTTTCAGGTAAAGATAATGTTTTTAGTTCAATAATAGTACAATGCTCCCAAGGGCACTCCGCAAGGTATAAAAATACCGGCGCAGAATCATAATTCCACGCTTGCGTATTGTGTGCTGATATGCCGCCTATGTTCCCTAAAAGCATAGGCGGCATATTAACAAGCCTCTCACAATATTCTGTACAGGACATATATGCCGCCATATTTACAAAGCAGGGGAAATATTGGAGATCCAATGCCGTACGTCTGATTATATCCTGAATAAATTGATCTTTAACCGATTGCGAAGATATGCACGGCAATATGAATATACAGATATCAGAAAAATATATTGGATTTCTGATCAGAAAACTTATCTTTGTCAAGATCAAAAACAGATAGCCCCTAATATGCTGTTGGCAAACTTCATCATAGTCGGAATTGTGATTCTTATGCTCATCACATTCTCCATCTTTATCCTCATCGGCAAAGGGGACGATCTTATCGCCGGCTACAACACAGCGAGCAAAGAGGAAAGGGCGAAATATGACATCGGAAGGCTGAGAAAAGTCAGCGGCTACGGTTTGCTGCTCACATGCTTACCGACCGGCCTGCTTCCTTTAGCCGAGATGTCCGACATAATATTTTGGTCATCAATGATTTCTATGATAATTATAGCTATCGTTGTCACGATACTGGCGAACACCTATGCAAGGCAATAAAAACAAACAATAATTGATATGAGGAATATGAAAACACGAAGGAATATTCTCACCGCTGTACTTATGCTGTCTGTTGTGGCGTGCCGGAATGATGAAAGCTGGACCAATGCCGAGAAGAGTCTCATAAAGGGTGATGGCGAAGCTATGCGCGTGCTGACGATTTATGACAAGGCGGACTCGCTGGTGCTGCGGACGGAGTGCTCCGGAATCAGCACGAAGGAACTGACGAGTGATGAATATAAGATCCTGGCTGAGAAGATGGTGGCCACAGTGACCTCTCCGGAACAGGATGGAGTCGGCATCGCCGGGCCGCAGGTGGGAATATCACGCCGTGTCGTGGCGGTGCAGAGGTTCGATAAGGACGGTAAGCCGTTCGAGGTCTATCCGAACATCCAAATCACTTGTCACAGAGGTGAAAAGGCTCTTGGACCTGAAGGATGTCTCAGCATTCCTGGGAAGCGCGGCAATGTTGAACGCTATCAGGACATCGACATCAACTACACCTCGCTCAAAACCTTGCGCGACACGACCGAAAGCATCAAAGGCTTCACCGCCGTGATCTTCCAGCACGAATGCGACCACCTCAACGGAATCCTCTACACCGACTATCTGGACGGCAACCAATAGCGTTTATATTCGCCATTCGTTTGATATAGAAACATTCATAATTCGGGAATAACTACTAAAAAGATATTGCTATATTCAAAAAATATAGTCATCTTTGCAAGGAAAGTCTGAATGCCGTGGATCGTTTGGAGTTCCACAACGCGATATTGGTATAGTCGTACTGATGTCGCTTTTTTGTTTTTTCAAAAATATCCACCAAAGTATAGATAGAGAACTTGGATGGGGTTCTCATCCTGAATATGTTCTCTGACTAACGTTTTACTGAACTTATATAACTAGGAAATATGATATGGGCATACGGCAAATGCTGTATGGCCTTTTTTTGTAATCAAAATTATTACAATTATGGACACACAAACAACAAAGGAGCTGTTGAATGCTCCGCAAAGAGGAGAAATCATCCTCTATCAGACTGCCGATGGCAGGACAAAGATCGATGTCAAACTTGAAAATGAGACGGTTTGGTTGACGCAGGATCAACTTGTGATTCTTTTTGAAAGAGATAGGTCTGTGATTTCCAGACATATCAGTAATATTTTCAAAGAAGGTGAACTTGATCCCAATGTGGTATGTGCAAAAATTGCAACTACCACTCCGCACGGAGCTATACCTGGCAAATGGCAAACACACGAAGTTGTTTTCTACAACCTTGATGTCATCATATCCGTAGGCTATCGTGTAAAATCACAACGTGGCACTCAATTCAGGATCTGGGCGAACTCCGTCCTAAAAGACTACCTTATCAAAGGCTACGCCGTCCGCAATGACCTTGCACAGCAGAAATACGATGATCTGAAGGCTCTTGTGGATGTGATGGGCCGCACTATGGGGTATCTTGACTCCACGGACGAAGAGCAGATCAAGAGCATATTCGATGTAGTGAAGGACTACACTTATGCTTTGGACACGCTTGATAGCTACGACTATCAGACGTTGGGAGTAAAATCAACCACAAAGGAGTGCTTTCACGCCTCTTACGAGAATGCGATGGCGGTCATCAACGACCTGAAAGTCAAGTTCGGAGGAGGCGAGCTTTTCGGACACGAAAAGGACGAATCCTTCCACAGTTCAATCGGTCAGATATACCAGACTTGGGATGGAGTTGACCTATACCCGTCAGTGGAGGAGAAAGCGGCTATGCTGTTGTATCTTGTTGTCAAGAATCATTCATTCTCCGATGGCAACAAACGCATTGCCGCCACACTGTTCCTCTGGTTTATGGAAAACAACAGGATCCTTTATGCTCCGGATGGACACAAACGTATCGCTGACAATGCCTTGGTAGCATTGACTTTGATGATCGCTGAAAGCAAGACAGATGAAATGGATACGATGGTAAAGGTTGTTGTAAACTTGATCAATGGCGACAACAAGTAAAATGAATATTCAGAGGGGAATATTACCAGATGCGGACCCTGTCCTCTGGTTTGACGTAGAGGGAGTCGGTCGGCTGGATGCCGAAGGCGTCGTAGGCGACATTCAAACCACCGTGATCGGCGATGTCTTTGATCAGTCAAGCGAGAGCCTTAACATTCTCGTCGCTGACTTTTGTCACGGTTCCCCACATAGGGTACTCAAGCGGATGGGGGGGCAAGTCGGCCCAATGACCGGTCGCGTATTTGGCGAAGTCGTCTCCAGGACGCGCAGTGGTGTCCATGCAGGCGTAATTGATTCCGGCGGTCTTGGCCGGTTGGTTGCAGCAGGCTCACGCGATGGCCAGACAGCCGCAAAGTAACAAAAATGACTTTTTCATATTCATTGATGCAATTTGAATTTTCCAGACGCAAAGATACGGCGGAAAAGTTATTCCTTATCTATGAATATGTGGACAATGGTAGTTGATAATATTTTGAATATTAATTAAATCAGTATGGGCAAGGTGGACATACGAAATCAGACAACCTACTTCCTGCGTCTGAAATAAAGGATATAGAACACAACCAGAGACACAACAAACGTAGCAAGTCCGATAGCGCGGTTCCAAGAGTCAGGCAGCCCGAGCCCGATCTTTGCCACGCAGATGTAGGTCGTGCAGACAGCCGTCATAAACGCCGCCGGAATCATCGTGATCAGATATGTCAGCCCCTTCATGAACTTCACCAGATAAGCAGTCGCGGTCCACAACATAAACACGGCAAGAGTCTGGTTCGCCCATCCGAAATACCTCCAGATGACATTGAACCCGTTCTCATCGGCGATGTTGTACCAAAGCAACACCCCAGCGATCAAAAACAGCGGAATGCTGATCATAAGCCGGTTGGCGACCGGTTTCTGATTCAGATGCAGGAAATCCGCCACGATCAGGCGTGCGCTTCTGAACGCTGTGTCCCCGCTCGTGATAGGAGCGGCGACCACACCAAGGATGGCCAGAATGCCACCTAAAACGCCAAGCCAACCTTTGGAAACCTTGACAACCACATCCGGAGCCGCGGCGGAAACAGTCGCACCGACCTCAGCGGCACCACCATCAAAGAAGAACCACGATGAAACGGTCGCCCAGATCAACGCCACAATGCCCTCAGTGATCATCGCGCCGTAAAACACCGGCCTGCCAAGTCGCTCGTCAGTCAGGCACCTGGCCATCATCGGACTCTGCGTGGCGTGGAAACCGCTCACCGCGCCACAAGCGATGGTGATGAAAAGGCACGGGAATATCGGCTGGCCGCTCAGAAGCCCCTTCGACTCACCTAGATTGCCAAGCCCGTCCCAAAGCTCCGGAAGCGAAGGCCATTTGACAAACAGGCAGACCATCAGAGCCAAAGCCATAAAAATCAGCGCGAAAGCGAAAACCGGATATATCCGTCCGATGATCTTGTCGATCGGCATCAGCGTGGCAAGAAGATAATAAAGGAATATCACCCCGACCCATATCATAATCGATATGCGGCCTCCATCCCCCGCGATGTCTCCGAGAATCAACGCAGGGCTGAACACGAACACCGTTCCCACAAGCATCAGCACAATGATGGAGAACGCCAGAATGAAAGTCTTTGTGCCTTTCCCGAGATATTCCCCGACCAGGTCAGGCAGTCCCGCTCCCCCGTTCCTTATGGAGAGCATTCCGGTCATATAGTCGTGCACTGCACCGGCGAAAATGCAGCCCAGAACAATCCACAGGTAGGCTGACGGTCCGAACTTGGCTCCCATAATGGCACCGAAGATAGGTCCCGTTCCCGCGATATTCAGAAACTGGATCATATAGACCTTCCACGCCGGCATTGGAATATAATCCACCCCGTCCGCCTTGGTGATGGCTGGTGTCTTACGGGTCGGATCCGCCCCGAACCTCCGCTCCACGAACTTACCATAAAGAATATACCCGACCACAAGGGCCGCGAGACTGATCAAAAAAGAAAACATAATCCCAGTTATTAGTGACTTTCAATAGTTGCCACAAATTTACACAATAAAACGAATATGCCGTATCAATATATTCATGAAATTTTCTTTCCGTCAATATGTCAGCCTTCCGGAAGTAGCCTGATTTTTGAATTATTCGCACCGTGACTTTTAATGAATATTAATTATATTATATTATATTATGAAATTCGTGGAATATCCTGAAGATAAGAAGACTGACTCTCCAAAGGAGACGGAAGGGCAGACCCGTGGAGGATGGTTTCCAAACGGGAACATATTCTGGACTATGGTGCTGATGTTCGCCTTTCTGGCATTGATCAACACATTCCTGTTTCCGGGAAGCAGGGGCAGCAGCGTGGTCGAGACTGACTATGGGACGTTCATCTCCGACGTGGATAAAGGTTTGGTCTATGACGTTGTGATTGATGGAGATAAGGTGTTATATTCAAAGAGTGCTCCGCTCACATATCAGGAAAAACTCAAAGGGCAGAGAGACACGACCTATGTCACCGGCGCGGTCACGGATCCGGATTTCGTGAGCCGCCTGTCAACGGCCCCGAGTCCCAACAAGGACGGCAAGATCCGTTTTGTGAAGAAACTCAACCGCGAACGCTCCCCTCTTCTGGATTTCATCCTTTGGTGGGTGCTTCCGGGTATGCTGATGTACTGGCTTCTGAGCTCGGCTATGAGGCGTGTCGGCAGCAATATGGCCAAAGGTGGCGGAATGGGTAATTTTATGCAGTTCGGACAAAGTGGCGCTAAAGTCTATGCCGAGAATGACATAAAGACACGTTTCTCGGATGTCGCCGGGCAGGACGAGGCCAAGGACGGGCTTATGGAAGTCGTGGATTTCTTGCACAATCCCGCAAAATATAACGAGGTCGGTGCCCACTTGCCTAAAGGGGTCCTTCTGGTCGGGCCTCCGGGAACCGGCAAGACATTGATCGCAAGGGCCGTGGCCGGAGAAGCCGGTGTCCCGTTCTTCTCGATGTCCGGATCAGAGTTCGTCCAGATGTTCGTGGGAATGGGCGCCGCGAAGGTTCGTGACCTGTTCAGCCAGGCACAGGCAAAGGCTCCGTGCATCGTCTTTATCGATGAGATCGACGCTATCGGAAAGAGCCGTGAGAACAACATCGGAGGCGGCAACGATGAGCGTGAGCAGACTCTCAACCAATTGCTTACGGAGATGGACGGCTTTGACGGGGACAAGGGTGTGATCATCCTTGCCGCGACCAACAGGCCGGACAGTCTGGACAAGGCTCTTCTCCGTCCGGGACGCTTCGACAGGCGTGTCCAGATGGAACTTCCTGACCTGCAAGGCAGAAAGGCAATCCTTCAGGTTCATCTGAAGAATATCAAGCACGAAGACATAGATCTGGATCTCATCGGACGCGCGACTGCCGGCTCTTCGGGAGCGGAACTGGCGAACATCGTCAACGAGGCCGCTTTGAGAGCTGTGCGTCTCGGCAAGAAAGCCGCCACGACCGAAGATCTTGAGGAAAGTGTCGAGGTCGTTATGGCCGGCGAGCAGAGAAAGAACGCCGTTATCTCAGCCGAGGAGAAAAAGATCATCGCCTACCACGAGATCGGACACGCTATGGTGGCCGCCGCGCAGAGCAATTCCGCCCCGGTTCAGAAAATCACGATCATTCCGAGAACTTCCGGAGCGCTCGGCTACACGATGCAGGTGGACGAGGGCGAGAAGTTCCTCTACAGCAAGGAATATCTTCTTAACCGTCTCGCCACCCTGACCGGTGGACGTGTCGCGGAGGAGATCATCTGCCACACCTGCACGACCGGAGCGTCGAACGACATCGAAAAGGCCACACAGATGGCCAGGGCTATGATCACGACCTACGGAATGAGCGACAAGTACGGAATGATGGCCCTTGAGACCAAAGGCAACTCCTACCTTGGCGGATCATCTCAGTTGGCCTGCTCGGACGAGACTGCCGCTGACATCGACACCGAAGTCCGCGAGATGATCGCCGCCGCCAAGAAAAAAGCCACCGACATCATCACCGCCAACATCGACAAGATGCACAAAAGCGCGCGGTACCTCCTCGAAAAAGAGACCATCACCGGTGAAGAGTTTATGAATATCTTCAACGGAGCGTAGTCCCTGGCATTTAATGCGCGGATTCGACTGCAAACACGACAGATTATCAGTCCAAAAGCAGGAATCCTGACCAGTAGTAAGGATCTGGATAACGCTGCCGTACGGTTTGGCGGGCTTTACGGAATGCATCATGGATGTCGCAGCCGTTGCGTACTACAGCCTTGTAGAACTCAGCCATAAAAAGCGAAGAAGCTACGTCGCTGGCCTCACCGACGTTGACAAGAAGGTAGCGGACACCAGCTTTCCTGAACGCCCTCTGGAGACCGTAGATTCCTTCGGGAGTCGCATGACCGAGGCCAGTCTCGCAAGCCGAGAGGCTGACAATGGTTGTTCCGCTCAGATCCATGGCGGCGATGTCGGCTGCGGTCAACTTCTCTCCACCAGCCATGATAAGGCCAGACATATTCATCGACAATCTGTAAGCGTCTGATTTGCTTTCGCTTCCGGTTGGCTCGCAATAGAAGCCGTGCGTCGCTATGTGGATCAGGTCCGGGGATTCTCCGCCAAGGGAAAGGAATGCTTCCACCGTACCCTCCGGACCGGAATTTTCATGAACAATGGCTTTCCTCTTCAATGCCTTGGCTATGTTCCCGAGTTCTGTTGCGGTCGCGGCCAGCGGTGCATATTCATTACCATACTCCAGATTTCCGAAGAGGTATGCGGAGAGCTGTTTCTTGTGGTTGATGTCTTTATCGTTGATGCCCACAATGTCCCTTGCGGAAGACAATCTGACAATATTGTAAGCCTCCCCGAACAGTTGCCCATCGGTCAGCGCCCCAGCCTCGACTGGAATCATGTGGAATGCACCAGAAGGAACGAGGAACACATTGCCACCATGCTGAAGTTTTGATGAAAGCGATGCCAAGAAAGTCTTTACAACGCCGTTCGCCAGAGCTTCGAAACCATAGCGCAAAGAGTCCTGCGGACTTTCAACACAAAGACGCACCAGTTCCGGATGCGGTGCCTCTTTTCTGACGATGTAGGCATAATAAGCGTGCGATCCGTCATCGGATTTAAAATCCGCCATGTCCACGATGATATCGTGGTTCCCTAGAGCTGACCGGACAGCATTGGCGTCAATGTCAAGGAAGGTGCCGACATTTCCGTAGGCGGCACATTGACATGCGAGCTTCGCATCAGTCAGCAGAAGCTGCCGGCTGGCCTCCTTGGCTGCGTCGGAATCAGAACCGAACCGGGATTCCATGGCGGCGAGTGTCCTTTGCGTATTCATAACTTTGCCGTAAAGGGCCATGTCCTCTGAAGAACCCTTGCTTTTGATGATATCGTAAGCGCTTCGTTCTGAGGCAAGCAGGAGACCTTTTGACAATAGCAAAGCTTCCCATGCATTCTCGGTGAATTCATCAGATGTGTGTCCGGCCTTGAACCCGTAAGCGGTCATCCTGAACGTCACATCAAGGAAATTGTCGAGGTACGACTCTCTGGTCTCCGAAGGCAGGAAACGCAGCCTTTCGGCAATCTTTCTCGTCATCCTCTCCTTGACATCAAGCAAGTTGCCGCTCCCCTCTTCAAGTCTTCCTGAATATGCACGGATGTTCGCCAGATAATTCAGCGCCGTGATTGTCACATCAGCGTCATCTCCATAGACTTTCCTGCATCCTTGATAGTATCTTGAATATTCCGCCTCACTCTCATCCAACCTTTTCGCGTTATACAACGCAGAGGCTTTCAATGATCCAAGCCACAATCTTTCTCTGTCTGAACCCACAGAGGCCATAGCCGAATCCGCCTTTTCGTAGTACCTCACGGCCTCGTCCCATTTTCCGAACCGTCCGTGAAGCATGCCGACCAATTGCAGGTGGCGGCCTTCCATCATCGGATCGACACTTGGTTTACCTCCATTGTTCATGATGGAGTCAACGTATGACAAGGCCTTTGTTGTGTCTCGAAGAGCCTGATAGACCTCGGCGACATGGAAATATTCCATCCCGACATCCGAACCGCTGTCCTTTTCCCTGATTGCTAGCATCTTCCGGCTGATGTCCATGGCCTCGGAGTATTTTTGTGTGGCCAGACACAACGGGCGGAGTCTGTTCAGGATCGCATACATCTTTGTGTCACGTCCTTGGGTGTCACTTGATGTTTCCAACAGCCCGATCGCATCATGGCACAAAGAAATCGCCTCGGAAGTGTGACCGGCCTTGACCGCATTGTCAATCTGAAGTTCCAGGCACATCAGCCGGACTCCTTTATCCGATGTCGCACTCATCAAAGAATCCACTTTGATGGACAATGCCGGAATCTTGTCCACAATGCCGTACTTGCTGAAGAGTCTGAACCTGTTTTTCAGAATGTCGGCAAGTTCTTCATCCATCCCTATGTCCAATTTCTTCTCAGCCTCGTCCAGACTGGCCAAAGCCCTGTCTATGTCGCCTTTATAGTCTTTGAGAAAAGACAACTCTGTCAGCGAAGCGACAGCCCAAGATCGTTCCCCGGCCTTGTTGTACCATTCCAATGAGGTTTCCAGATCCTTTTCGGCCTTGTCAAAATCACTGACCTCCATGTCATCCGCCGTCTGATGGTACCAACTGAGGCCTATGTAGCGGCAAAGCGTCACGGTCAAGGCTGAATCAGCGTATGGCAACGCCTCAAGAAAACACTGACGACCTTTCAGATAGCCTTTGTCGGCATCATTAAACACGGCCACACCGGCTTTCATGCGTTCACGGGCGTAGGCCAGAGAATCGACGCGCTGTTCCTGCGCAGACATCCACAGCATTGCGGACAGCAGAAGCAAGGCTATTGATAGAATACGTTTATTCATTGGTGTTCAATATTTTATTCTCCAATTCATCAAGTCTTGACAGGAGATCCTTGACGAGGACCCTTGAATATTCAATCTCATCCTTAGATGGCTTCGGCTCAACCGAATGGAACGCTTCAATCGTGTCTGTCCCGATCGCTTGGCGGGTTTCTATGATCCGCTCGTGTGCCTCGGCTGTGTCACCGGCTTGGATGAGCGAGTCAATCATCTCAAGGGCCGCGTCGTATGACACGCCACCTCTGAGCACGGGCTCTTTCAAGGCCGGCCCGGAAGGGTTTCTCAAGAATAGGAACACTCCGAACGCAATGCATGCCGCAAAGGCCAGTGATGCCACCAAAATTCTGGCGCGCTTCTTTTTCCTTGAATATTCAACCTCCCATCCGGCCATTGCCTCACGCTTTTGGGCGATGTCCCTGACCGCATCGGTGACCCCGTCCGTCAGGGCGTCCTTAGGTGTGTCATCTATCTCTTTCATATTCATTAGATTTATTGTTTGGGATATTCAGAAATCTTGATCCCGGCATCTGAGAATTTGTTCAGTATCCGTGCCCGCAGGATCGCCATGCACTTGGCTTTCGCGCTTTTGACTCCGTTATATGTTGTGCTTTCAGGACGTTCCGCCTGAATTTCCTCCAACGTCATGTCGTGGTAATAGAACATGGTCAGAATCTCCCGGCAACGAGGAGCGAGCATCATGACCGACTGCTTGATGATCATCTTCCGCATGGTGTCCCTGTCGTCGGCCCACCAAAGGACACTCTCGTCATCAAGTTCCCCGATGACCTCAAGAATCCTCCCTTTAGACCGCAAAACCTCATGGTACAGATTCTTCGCGATACGCAGGAAATAGCCGCCCAAGTCGGGAACCTCCGTCGCCTTTCCGCCACGTCTGGTCGCATAAACCTTACCGTCATCTATGAATATCTGTCCGTTCCCGATCTTCTCCCACAGAATCACGAACGCATCCTGAAACAAGTCATTTCTCTCCGCTTCCGCAAGGTGTTCAAAATGAGCGGCGTGTCTGTCAAAGCGATCACGACATTGCGTGTAGAGGTGCTTCTGAGCCTCCTCCTTCCCAGCCAGAACGCCTTTGACGCATCTGCAATCGGAATATTTCCTCAATGGCCAAGTCATTATCTTTTGAATATTTCCGAAAATCGCCGTATGTCCATCTCGCCTGTCAAGACTGGCGATTGCGGGTACCGCCCTTTCACGTCACTTCTTTGGTAGTAAGCGTCAAGCGTCCGCACCAAGGTCTCGTTGTCCAATCCCCTCATCTTTGGCCAAAGTGTGTGGAGCGCCAGAGTGAGCTTGCCGTGTCCGTCCGGATGCTCCTGGTTGAGCTGGTAGTCAAGGCATGAACAGAGAGTCAGCCACTTTTCCGGCAGCTGCTTCCTTTTGTTCGCCCGATGCTTCCCGGGAATGACGAAGTTGTCGTACACACCCCTCACCACGTCGGCGCTTTTGCCAGACTTCCGTGTCGAGTCTCCTGCATGGCACGCATCCACCACCACCGCGATCAATCCGCTCTCCCCTACCTTTTTACGAATATTCATGAGCAGCACCCCGATCTCGTCATCGCATAGGTGTTTCTCACCTTGATCCTTGCCGCAGTACTTCCTGTAAGCGTCGTATGGAATCCACGACTCGTCCCAGCCGTCCTCTTCATCGCCGTCGATGTCCGTCATCCGCTGCCCATGCCCAGAGAAATGAATATACACGGTGTCGCCTTCGGCGCATCTTTCCGCCAATGCCTTGAACTCCTTTACAATGGCTGATTTGGTGGCTTCTTTTTGTGTCAGTGTCGCGATGTCGTGGAAAATGTTTAGTTTCAGCATGTCCACAACCAGCTTGACATCCTTGTCCCCATTGATCCTGATCCACTCCGGATCTTCGTAAGTCCCGACGCCTATGACCAACGCCCGCCTCGTCCCGGCAAGGGAAGACAGGCATAATGTCAATAACAACAGTGTCAAGGTTATTCTATTGCAAAGCATTAGATTGGATTACAGTAAATTCAAACAAGTTTTCACCACATTCTAAATCTTCATCGGTCGCTGAGCCCGCCGAAGCGCCGGTTCAGTTCTTTCCGTTCAGGTCGCCGAGCCTGTCGAAGCGCCAACATTGCAAAGGTAACATTTTTATCCGATTCTCTTCCCATGATTCGAAGACAGATAACATTCCCGGAACTGATTTATCGCCCGATACCTGATGTTATAGACATTCGAGACATTGGTGTGCCAAAGCTCCGCTACCTCCTTGACCTCGTAGCCACGTAGAACCAGCAGATTCACCGCCTCCGCATACCGATGGTTAGGCATGGCCTCCAGCACCATGCGTACGTCAACCCTGTCCACCACCCCCTTTGATGGATAACAAGGACATTCCTCCGGACACTCCCCCGGCAAAGAAGAAAACCACTTCCTGTGCCCCAGGAAGAACCTCCAAGCCACCGTTGACAGCCAAGTCCTCAACGAGCACCCGTTCCGCGCGTCGAAAGTCCTAATCCTCCGCCAATCATCCTGTGCCAAAAAGAGATAAAGCTCGCTGACCATCTCGTCATATTCAACACGCCCGTTGAACACCTTATACCGGATAGTCTCCAACATTCCCCTGAGTTCCCCATAAAAGAACCCCACGATGATCTCCTCATCGTAAAAATCTGACAGTTTCATAAGAGTAAAAATTACTTTGTTTACTCCCTTATGAAATTTCAGCCGGTTTGTAACCCAACAATCCGCAAAAATTTTCAGGAATATTCCCGGTCCATTAGTCATTGTTAACATCTTCTTCCTGTCACCTGGCCTTTGTACACAGGATGCCATTTCTTGTACCAAACACCACTTTTCCCACTATTGGTACACCCTATTCCTGTACCAACCGCCAATTACCGCATCATTAGTACGCCCAAAGTCCTTTCCCTGTACCAAAGCCATTTTTCGGTGTCACTTGTCCACGTGCCATTTTCGCCGGACAAAACAGCTCTTAATCAAGCTTTATCCACCAAAAGGCATATTTGGCCGGAAAAAATATCATGTAACGGCCAATCAACACATAATTCCCATTTTATACTTGCTAATCAGATAATTCTTTTTACCTTTGCGATTGGATTTTCATGGCAAGGAGAGGCAAGCTCCGAGCTGATAGAATAACAGGGTTTGAATTAATGTTCTGCCCTGTTTTTTTAGTATCACGGACGAAGTAGTCTTCATGAAGCCGCTTCCAGCTTTCCAACTTGCTATTTCATATCAAAAAGATATCGAGATTGTATTATGTATCTATTTGATTGATAGATGAAACAATATTACCATATTTGTCGCAAAACAGGGATTTTATGCAGTTGAAGAATAGCAAGTGAACCATTGAAACTGTCATCGAGAAAGAAGTCAATGTCATCAAAAGGTGGCAAACGGCATTGATATGGATAGGATTTGCGACTCTTGTCTTTATATTTGGACAGTTTATGTTTGTTCTGATTTTCAGAACCCCATGATAGTCACACTGTATTGGGACAATCGGCGCACTTCTGTCTCTTCTTGTCACATATGTTCTGTCGCCATTCATTTTTACAAACCGGTTGGTAGCCACTCTTTTCTGTCGCCTTGCTGAACCACCTACGAGCATCTTCCCGTCCCTTGAAATAGGATTGGAAGAGTCTCACCCTATCATCAAGCGATAAGTTTATTGCGGGAACAGACAAACAGGAATATGGGTTGTCTCTTATTTGCTCAAGCATATCCCCCGCATAATAGATGCCATGAGAACGGAGCAATGCTTTTAATGACTCATTCTCTTTCAGAATCTCATCATACCGAATAAGCAGTTGATTATAATTCTTTTGAATATCATTCATTGAACACTATCACCATTATCTGCATCGTAAAGTTCTTTATAATTTTGTGTTACCAACTTTTCGCTTGATAACTATAGAATTATAAACTTTTTGAATTAAAAGTATCAGCCTCTCCATGACTCACATAGCCAAGTTGGTTCGAAACACAGTGAGTATTTCCTATCACTTTATCTATGTTTTGATGGGGATGACCATATATCCAATAGTTTATGCGACTATAAGCGATGAAGTTTCCAAGTTCTGCAGTGAAGGCTCCGTTTATCGGACTTCCTATGAAATCAGGTGATACCAACTCATACGATGGTACATGATGGGTTGCCACCACGATGTGTTGAGCATGACTTTCGGCAACTGCTCTTTCGATGAAAGTACGGCATTTCTCGTGCTCTTGATTAAATCGCTCACTATTTATCACACCACCACCAACCTTAATACGATAGAAGTCATTAACCATACGCTCTGTTGCAAAAGCATCCTTAGGTTCAATATGCCCCCAAAGTGTTGAGACGATAAGGTCTGTATCTTCCGATAGATGAACTACTGCATTATAATAACATTTCACATTAGGACGTATGCCCAAACACCAACCTTCATAGAGCTGTCCGAGGTCATATCCTTTGTAAAACTCATGATTGCCAGGTATTACTATCACTTGCTTAAAATTCTTCGAAGCCCAATCCCAGAAAGGATGTTTGAGAAAACTTTCATCCCCCAAATAGCCAGTATCACCTGCCAACATCAAGATGTCAGCTACAGGTTGAATCGGATTATTCTCCAAGTAGCGAGTATTCTCTATAAACTCCAAATGTAAATCTGAAGCATATTGTATCTTTACCATAACTACAACATTGATTTCTTAAGTTGTTCGACAATTTGTTGACTCGTCACATTGCCAAGTCCTGCCGACTTGATGAAATCGGCATTGGGCAATTCCTGCATGATGGCAGTACAAAAACTACCAACATCTGCTTTTAAAGTTTCAGGCAATTCATATCTGCTTGTTGGAGTAAGCATCGCTGCGAGACGAAAGACATCTTTCTTGTGCTTTGCTATATGTTTGCTATCCACGCTCTCGCCCTTGGCTTTTCTTTGACTCAAATCCAAGAAAGCTTTACTCTTCAAGCAGATAAGACTCTCTATGTTGGCTATATGCACATCATCTTCTTGCAAGCTATGTTCTATCGTAAAACGATAATAGTCATCATCCATGAGTATCGCCGATAAACTTGAAAGATCCTCATCTACAGGAATCGGTGTAATACGAGCTTCCTCCGGAAAATTCATCAAGCCAAGACTACGGGAGAAGAGTTCAACTTGATATGGAAAATCAAGATTGGATGGCTTCATGAAGCGAAAATATTCATGTTTTGGTTCAACATTTTCATTTATTCCCTTGTTACGTCGTTCATAATTGCCACTTTTCACGAATTCCCAGAATTTAAGGACAAACTCAACAGACAAAGCCTCGACTATCAAGATGATGTCTATATCCTTAGTCGCGCGAGGCACTTGGGCATACAAATCCTCATGGATTTCACATGCCGTACCGCCGATTATAACATAGTTGTCCTCAAAACCTTTGAAGAAGCGCTTGAATGTGCCTATTCCTCTTACCATGACATTTCATTTATTAATCGTTCCAACTCAATTTGTATTCGTTCGTCTTCATTATTTATCAATGAAAGATAAAGCGATAATCTATCAACCACTCCAGACACGCTAAACATTCGCGGATTATACTTCCATACTTGTATTTCGTTCTGTCCAAACTGTTTATCTGTTGAAATATTCAAAACTTTTAAGTCTTTTTTAGAGATGGCGCAACACTGCTTTGGTTCTTCATTGAGCATAGTATAGGAAGCCAAGGCATTAACTCCACTTATCATTTGTCCTTCAAGTGGTGCATCCGTATAATAAATTTGCTCAATTGGAGAAACTAACATCGGCAATGCTTTGTCCCAAAGTTCCCTGCCACTTAACTCAATCTGTACAGTCTTGGTCTTTACTCCCTCCTGCTTAATTAGGTCTTTGGTGACAAGCCACCTTAACGCCCGATTGATTGAAGCGTATGATACCGAGAGCTTATCCGCAAGTTCATAGCTGGTCTTTCCCGATATGGATTCCACTTCCAAATGGTAAAGCAACAGGCATTGCGTCATCGGTGTAATGGAATCTTTAATGTCACCATCAATTACTTTGTCATTCTTCAAATCAAGCAAAAGTGAAGGAATAAACATCTGTTTGTCAGGAATTACGAAATTCACTTTTTGAGCAATCAACCTACCCACATTATAAGAATGCAGATGCTTAGGCACAAGAACCGTTATTATCCCTGTTCTCTTTTGAATGATATCCAATTGTTTCTTCGTCATAACAGGTGTTATCATGTCAGCATCTTCAATATAGACAAAAATGAGATTCTTTCCCAATATTTGCCCATGGTACAACTTAAAGTTACCAACAATGGACATCGGTAATAAATCCAGCACGCTTTTGCATACTGGTTTCGCTACAACATCTTCATTTATAACTGCACCTATATAGGTAGTCATTCTTTTTATATACTCATTGTTATTGCACATAATCATATAATAAAGATTACGTGCAAAAATAGTGATTATATTTTGAATATCAATAAGTAAAATTCAATAATAAGATTTATAAGGGATAATTATTCGGAGCGTATGAACATCTCATTGTCTCCGGCATCTGTGCTTTACCGGCGCTCATGTCCACTCAAATGCGGATTTCGGTGGACAAACCGATAATGAATCAAGTTTTGTCCACCTAAAGATATGTTTGGCCGGAGAAAACTCACTCTTGGGTGAGTAGATTGATGTGCTTTTCAGGAGACACAACTGACAGTTGTATAATTCTGATATTGTTATTAACATTCGCAAATGTCATAGATTTCTTATCAGAGATTCAACAACGGCAAGGAGGTCGATTTATGAAACAGAAAACACTTGAGTTCTTGACGAATAACCAGAGCGAAACTCCGTCAATGTGGCGCGAGGAAGCTCAATGGAGACGTGTCAACTGGGCATGGTTACATCATTCACAAAGATTGCGGTAAAGGTATTATTGCGTATGAAGCTTTTGGGACTGATGCAGAAAGCCTTGGCGGAGCGTATGAACTGCACACAGCAATACATCTCGAAGATTCTGAAAGGGAAGGAGAATATGTCTCTCGACACACTCTCCAAACTAGAGAAAGCGTTAGGTATCACCTTGATTCTTGATGAGGAATATGAGAATCTGCCAATAGGCATGGTGGCGGAAGACATGCCGCCATATTCTAGATGACTGATGCGGTATTTGGACAGTCATGCGCAGTATGTTGTAGGTTTTCGCTATGTCAAACGACAAAGATGGTCAAAATGCTTGCGTGAGCATTTACCATTCTCGGTTACACTACCATTTTCATGTATGGCTAAAAATCCGACATTTTCGCCCTGTCGAAAGAATGCACCAATAAAGAAATATTCTTTTGGTGGTAATGGACCGGGACCAGGCCAACAACATTCTCTGAAATTGGATATCTCATCATATAAGAAATCAACCATAACGTTTCCATCGCCATCAACTATCCCATATAATGCCTTATCCGCGGATTTGACAATTCTATACTCTTGCATTGCCGCGATGATTGATTCGCTGTAATCGTTTCTAAAGTTATTACAATAATTGATTGCAGAGGGTTTATAAATTGACTGCGTGAGAATGGCATCAGAAGAAGCTTGCCGCTTGGATTTTTTTGATTGAATATACACAAAGTATGCTAGTATAGCCGCAACTAAAGTGGCTATAATAATGCTCCAAAATTCAGTTCCCATTGAAGGTCTTATTAGATCACTCTTATCTGGAATATAGTTTATGAAATAAATAACAGCAGTCTCAACTATTAGAGAACTCCACAGGACCACGTTTTGAACACCTATGTTATGTTTTTTATCTATAACCATCATTCCGACAACTATGCCTATGAGCCAGCATAATATAACAGACCACCAAACAGGATAAGAATAATTGTCAAGGAAGAAAGTTATACACCAAAATGCGGGATATAAACAATGTATTCCTATAGCCGTGAGTAGAGATAAATATAATAAACACCCATGCTCATCTTCTTCTGCCTGATCTTCAGACTTATTCCAAACCACATCTTTCCCTTCGAGAATATCGTTTGCAAAGTCTTTGATTATTTCGGCTGTCGGTCTATCCCATGTGTTATTCATCAGGCATGAATGTACAAGTGATTTAAGGTTATCCGACCAGTTACTTGACATTTCCGGGCTGGCGGCACCATGAAGAACCATAACACCACCCTGACCGCAAAAAGGCAATTCGCCTTCCGCTATCTCGAAAATGGTCGCACCCAACGCCCAGATATCAGTAGCCTTGACGGCATTGGGATGCGCAGTAAACATTTCCGGCCCCATATAAGCAACCGTTCCGGATGAATTGTCGGCATCATCGTTACGTTTGGAATTCTTGCGCAAGGTACTTTCCATCTTAAGGCTTATCCCGAAATCGCTTATTAGGTAATTGCCTTTGGAATCAGCAAGTATATTATCAGGTTTTATGTCCCGATGAACAATGTCTTGACTATGAAGATACTCAATACCTGCGGCTGTATCTCTAATGAATCGCCATATTGCCTTTTCATCCTTAGTCCCGATCAGTCCGGACGCAGAGTTTGGACAATACGGCATAACAAGGTATGGACGATTGTCGCTTATGTCAAAGTAGTTGGTGTGCAGAAGATTAGGATGATTAAGCGAATATGTAAGCAAAAATTCCTCCTTAAATTCTTGAACTCCCTTTTCTTCCAAGGCGATGTATATCTTGATGGCCACGTCAATGCCAGCCATGAGATCCTTTGCAAGCCACACTTCGCTAAATAATCCACGCCTTACTGCTTGTATTAACTGATACCTTTTATTCATCTCGTCCCAAATCCATCAATTACAGTACATTATTTAGAACTTATGCCAACAGGCCTCATCTCGCAATAGCGCTCGTATCATTGTCGCTTTTCCGGCGTGTCAATCGGATCAAACTCGCTGATTATACAACCCGTTAACAGATCGTTGGCGAGGGCGAGAATGATCTCCGACAACTCAAGCGTATCTTCCAGTTCTTTTCCTTCGGGGCAGAATATATTACGGCTTCTTATATGCCCATATCCATAAATCGATCATTGATGTCCAACAAATCTGGAGGAAGGAGTTCTCTGCACTTATCTTCAATATCAGAAGAAAGACTATCACTACAGATTATATGTGGTTTTTCGGCTGTGGCAATTGAAGCCACCATTGCTCCGATAGTATCAGGATCACCTTCCATCGAGATAGCCAATCGGATAGTCTTCTCGGCACTATATGGTTCCTGCAAGTATGCCATGATAGCAATAGGGACACTGCCTTGACAAGTTGTATCAAAAGTGTAGTTCTTACGTATAGCCCATAATTTGACATCAAGATCATATCCAAAGTTCCGTTCTGCAAAACGTTTAATTTTGCCCGTAGCGTCATAAGTCTCGGTTCGTTTAAGGTAGATGCATGCGGCAATAGCTTGCGCTCCTTTGATACCCTCTGGATGGTTGTGACTGACCGATGCTGTTATGCGTGCCAACTCCAGAGCCTCCTCCATCGAATTTGCATACAAACCAACAGGACTTACACGCATTGCCGAGCCGTTACCGAAACTATTATATGGTTTTGGATTCTCGGTTGCGATCCATTTGCGAAACATCTCTCCATAACCAGCATCTGGATACTTGCGCCCCAAACGTTGCATGCAATCAACAAGCCTGCTTTTGCTATGCGTCGGGTCAATCATCAACCACTCGGCAACGGCTAAGGTCATCACCGTATCATCGGTAAAACGACTACCGGCAGGCAATAACTCAAAACCTTCAGTCTTGGCATTCTTCCATTTTCTTGTAGAACCAACAATGTCACCGACTATTGCACCTAAAATCTTGTTGTCGTACATTTTGTTTTTTATTGTGATACACAAGTAACAACACACTCACACTAAATGGTACACCAGGGTGTCCATCCAAGTACCAAAATACTCTTTTCTCCTTATTCGTACACCAAAGCATCCTCTTCTGTACCAACCGGAAAACTCCCACGCCGTTTGTCCGTCAGAAACCGATTTCGGCGGACAAAACAGCCCCTAAACCAAGTTTTGTCCACCGAAAGCCATGTTTGGCCTCTGTTAATTATGTATCATTCATTTATTGATGAGTCATCAAAATGGGCCTTCGCTTAATTCTAAAACGTTGGTGGAATAAAACTGTAAATCTCTGCCGATTTTATAAAGCCATCAATCCTTACTCCTTTATTAGGGATAAATTCGGCTGTAACCATATGCTTGCCGTATAATATATCTGAAACAATAATTTTGGCCGCATAATCTGCGTTCGCATCAGAAGATGAGGCAATCTCCTCACCATCCAAATAGTAGGTTATTGACCTGATGACGTTTTTTCCGTTAATTGTAGATTCAGATGACACACTTACGCCATTTCCCAAATCCAGCGGAACTATTTTCATGATTACTTCAACTCCATCCCATACATGATCCGGAGTGACAACCACTTCTCCATAAAAGGTCGAACATATCTCACTCTTAACGCACGATGACAGAATCAGTACAAACATTAGTATTAAATAACGTAGCAGCTTCATATTATTATCCTAGAATACGTGTCGGACGCAACTTCTAAACATTCAAGCATCAACCATAGACACCAGCGGAACACTCCGGCAACATCCTTAACTTTGACTACGGCTTATAATCTACAGCCCAGCATGTTCCGTTTCTTCTCAGGTAGATGAAATAGAGACCTGGCTCCGGAAGGGTGAAACTGATTTTTGTGGTTCCGTTTATGCTGGTGATGGACTCTGCGTCAATTTCTGACTCGAAAAGGCTCGTGTATGTGTAGCCATACAAGTCGATTGTTTTCTCCGCCTTATCCTTTTTCTTGTTAACCTTTAGCTTTTTCTCAGATGGCTGCACATCTTTTTTGTCTTTTGAAGGAAGCATTGAGACAGGCATATTCTTAAGAAGCAAAGCCTTGGCAATATAAATGTCAGAAATGCCAGGAGTGTTTGTTTCGATGAACACATCCTTCGTGTTTACTTTTGCCACAAGTCCCATCTTCTCAGGGTCTATTACGAAGAATTTGCTGGAATCCTTGCTCATCAATTGAATCGTCTCCACTTTGAGCAGAGTGCTGTCCCGATTGATTCTGGACTCGCCTTCATTCATGACGATATCATATATCGGTGTGTATTCAGGGTTACGGGACCGTTTAATGTAGACGATATCTTCATACTTATATTGACGGGTGTCCATGCCATTCCTGTTCTTTTCAGCAAACAGGACATTCGCATCATTCCCCAAAGCGTTTTCAATGACAAGACCGTCTCCTGTTTTCCCGTTCTTGAGATGGAGGCAATCCAGATAGGGAGTCTGATTCCATATACTATAATCCCGATTGAAACGGTCTTTACCTACAGAACGAACATCAGCGTAATCCACCCGATGCACAGTATGGTCTGATTTATTCCAGACAGTGAAGCTCACTCCAGGGATCTGTTCGAGAATTATGCCGGTATATGTGGCATTGTCCGTCTGTACAATGTCATCGACATCCGTAAGCAAGGTGTTGGCACGTTCCGGTTTACGGATGCTCGCAATCTCGGACATTTTACACAGTTCGGTTCCTTCCGAGATTGTAAAGGCTGTCAGATATTTCGCTCCATTGATCAGGATGTAATAGTCTCTGCTCGGTTGACCTTTAACTGTCATATTCGTAAGAGAAACAAACCTGTTTTTCTCGTGAGTTTCCACCTTGTTGTTCTCCATGGCCCAATCCTGCCATTCTTTTGGCAAACTTCCAAATTCCCTCTTTTCGGTTCTCATTCCTTGGACATCTTCCGAAGGGATGGTTTTGGTCATTCTGGAGTAGGAAATATCCCCCTGACCGGTAGTGTAATCCTGTTTTGAAATATATCCCTCATAAACTGTCCCGTCTTTCAACGTTATGGTTTGATTCTGAGAGAATAATGATATTCCTGAGAACAAAGATGCAATCAGGCAAATTGCTTTGTAAGGTTTCATTTGATATTGTTTGTTTTAGTTATTTCTTCCAAGGCGCGCCCGAGCAGCGTCTCATTGACGTCACCAATCTTTCCGGTGATGGATTCCTCTTCATAAAGGATGTCCGGGACTATCCCCGTCACGGGAACCGACACACCGACCGCATTGTATGTCCTGAATGTGATAGGCATAAGGACATATTTGCAATACCGGCTCGACAGAGGGTGCATTCCCACATCTTTTCCGGTTGTCGTTTGACCTATCACGACAACAGTCATATAAGGCCTCAGACAATTAATCAACAATTCACTGCATGAGGCGCTGTGGTGGCCTGTCAATATGTAAACTCTGTTCAAATTCAGCGAACGATTGGCCGTAAGAGCGTCATTCCTGAAATATGAACATCGATATTCGAGTCCGCTCTCCTCCTTATATAACTTGTTTAAACGATCGTTGTACCTATATGAGCAGAAAAGCTTTCCTCTTGCTTCCTTTGGGGCGACAATGGAGGACAAATAGATACATGTCGCGACATACCCTCCAGGATTGTTCCTGACATCGATAATCAAGTCATCAACCCCGGCCATTTTGAGAACCACATCCGTGACATCCGCCTCCGTCTCAAAACCTGAATAGTAGAAATACCCTATTCTTTTGTCGCCGATGATATAGATACTGTCCAACTTGACGGACTCATTCAGATTCTGGCCTTTTGTCATAGGATGATAGTCTTCGTTGGGATAACAATAGGAAAATCTGTCTTCATCCACAATCAAAGTCCTGAAGAACTGGTCAGGTGGCAAGGAATAATCATAATCGGACGAGTCCTTCATCTTGTCTGCCCAGAAATAATTCAGTTTCATTTCTTGATAGATCCACTTGTCCTGCGCCATGATCTCTTCTATCGCCTCTGTATTCGGGGCAATGGAAGTACCGGTCTCAATGAAATGATCCTTCTCCACACAAGAAACGCAGAGCGTCAAGATGGAGAGCATCGTAAGGTATGTCTCGTGCCGTTTCAATTATTTGAATTACTTTTGAGAAAAGTCAATATGCTGAAAGGATGGCAATGAGTTCCCATCTGTTGGCTCGAACTCATTAATCGACGCTCTGGTACCAAAAACACCTTCATAAGGAGTCAGTTTGAATGTCGCACAGTCCAAACTAAAGACATATTGACGTCCCGAAACCAAGTTGAAGGTTTGTTCGGAGTAGTCTGTTGATGTATTTCCTGAATATGTCCTTGCAAATAGATTTATGGAAGAACCTGGGAATAAATTGTGCATTGTATAAATATTAGTCGCGGACATATTATCAGCAGGAGAGATGTCTTCAACAGCATAGGTAGTTGCACTCAAAGACGATGAATATTGCGGTGTTCCATCATTGGTGAATTGCAGAACATTATTAGGATGATAATAAATACAATATTTATCAATTCCGACTGACGACTCTTTATTAAATTCTACCCCAGGATTGAATAACTCATACCATCCACTGACTCCTGGCACACAAGTTCCAAACATATTTGCTGTAGTCAATTTCCCATTACCGATGCGTAAGACAAGATCTTTAAAAGTAATCATTGTGCCATTCTCTTCTCCACCGTATAGTAGAGCAGAGCCGTCACTATCGGCATAACCAGTCGCCTGTCCCATGGATATCGTTAGAGTATTTCCATTGATTTTTCCTTTATATGTATTATACCCTTTGTCAGAAGTGAAACCGTTTACATATAGAGCAGGAGAAAAATCCTTAACTAGGACATCTGTGGAACTGCTTCCATCTTTTTCAACACTTATTGTCCAGGAATATTCATTTTTTCCCCAATAGTCTCTTGCCTTAGCGGAATACTTGCCATATATTGATCCATCATTGTCATGTGCGTGAATATCCTTCCATTGCATGTAAACAAGCGAAGTGGCTGGTTTCAGATTTAAATTTATTGGCGAGCCATCAAAAGAAATTGTCTGAGTAGCATATCCCATCATACTCCATGTTGAATAGAAGCTATAATGAAATTCTTGCTCCACACGTAGTTGGTTCAGAGATTCTGTGCCTGAAATTGTATATGCTTCGTAGGTTGGAGATGACAATGTCCCCTGGATACACGTAGCCAAGGCTACAACAGTATATGAGCCTTCGGCCAATGTTGGATGATAACCGATGTCTTGATTGAAATTGTCAAGTAAAGACTCATTTTTATATGCCAATTTACCGTCCTTGTCATAAAAAAGACACGTTATTCTAAGATGACTGCCATCATACATCTCAAAATTCTCTGAGTTGAAGGCTGTAAAGTCAGATAATATTGTAGAAGGGCATATATGTACCCCGCCACCATTATATATTTCGACTTCAGGATTAGTACATCCGAAAAATCCATAAAGTGCGGCTAAAACAATAGCCGTGCGAAAAAAGATATTTGTTTTCATACTTTAATCGAATATTGAATGTTTTTTTTCTATTGGTATGGAATATGAAATTCCTAGTTCAAACCAACGGTTCCGCCATTGCATGTTTTTCGCCAGATAAGACAATCCCAAATAATATCTGGCACCTATGCTCAGTTTCCCGAAACGGTATCCAACGCCAAAGGTCGCAGTTATATCATTAGCATGTAAATTTTCAAGACTGTATTGAATGTCAGCTTCCACAAGATTATCCTCATTAAATTTATAGAAACGGACATAGTCTGACGTGCGCGAAACATTAAAACCGAAAGCCGGGCCCACCTCCAAATAGAGATTCGCAAGAGGATATACCTGAAACATTACCGGCACCATGACATACCCCAATCCGAGATTGCTGTCAAATTCAGAATTACTACGACAATTACCTCCGATCATTGTGAACCGAATTTCCGGTTGAATAGCAAGTATCCCGGTTTCCGCTGTACTGCGTATGTCACGGTTAAGAAACCGAAAGTTCAAGAATCCTCCGACGGTAAACCCTGGACGATACTCAGAATAGTAATAGGCATCTGACGGAAGTGAAAAAGTGCCCATCGTAGCGCCAGCTGTCGGCCCCACGCTCAAAAAGACTTTCGGGCCGTCATTCATTACCTGATTGTCATCATCCTGTGAAAAGAAGTTCTGTGCTTCCGCACTCACACCGGACAATCCGATAAGAATTAAAATTAATGAAATGATTCTTTTCATATTTTTGTTTTTATAGATTTCTCTCGAATATGATATTTTTTGAAGTCTTGTGTGCCGGACAACCATTTTCTCTTACGTGAACCGAGACGGTTTTGCTGACACTATCCAAATCCATGATGTCAACATTGATGAACGCAGAGACGGCCATGCTCTCACCGGCCTGAAATGTCACTCCTTTCTTGACGACATTCCCGTCAATGACAATGTCACATTTGTCACTCCTCTTTTCGGATTCGTTAGTAACGGTAAAGGTCACAGTTCCACCATCGTTCGACTTGTTCAGTCTCACACGTCCGGAGGTTTTTACTGAATATGGATTCTTGCGATTCCAAAGCAAGTCCATAGCCGATTCCGGGTGCTTTATGCCATCAATGTCTGACTGTACATTAAATGTTTCCGTTCTCTCCCGCGACAAGTCTTCCGGAAGGAACTCAAATGATATTACACCATTATGAGGTGCTCCGTCAAAGATTTTCTCACCCTGTCTTGTGACGACAAAGTGGTATTTTGTCTCATCAAGGAACGGATCCAGAGCCACATTCGCGCTGACCTTGGCAGGGACATGGTGATCAAAGGTCAATTGTGAAATCTGTAGGTCCGGAATGGAAGAATGACCATAGTCAATAGTTATCACGCCATATTTTCCATCTCTTGCGGCGATGAAATCACTTCCAGACACAATAGTGACAGGGGTGGAGAATTGAGCCGGCAAGATCTCCTTGCCGTCGGAAACAATTCTATACACATTTCCTGTTTTCTCGCAAGCCAACGTGCTGGCATCGGGTTTATAAAAATCAAGAATTGAATGATTATAAACCGTTTCCGGGCCATCCTCAAGTGGCGTGACAGAACGAATCTGCTTGTTAGGCTCAAAGAAAATGATGAACCTATCGGTAGTCATTTTACGAGCATTCTTGTCCCAGTCCTTGACTGTACCAAGGCTTTCCACTTTCATCCCGGATCTGTCGCGCAGGAAAACATTGTTTCGGCTGTCAACTATCAGCGAAACAATCGGATCGGAAGTCGATTCACCAGCGCTTTTGTCTTGCGGTGTGAATGATGACGCGAAAACCAAAAAATTATCCTTGAACTGACTGTCCAGTTTGCTGACGACACCTCGTTTGTTGATATGCATATAGGATCCGTCTTTGTATCTTACAACCGCATATCCGTAAAAGTAGGGAGACGCACTCCTGAATTCCGGCTTTTTGCCGCTTAATGCTCCGGTTCTTTCCATATAGGTCCATCTCCCCGTGTTGTTGCAAACGGCGATAACCCCATCTGAATAATACGGATAATCAGGATCCACATACCAGATTTCCTTATCCTCGAACTGTTTGATGAGGTTTCCGTTGCCATCATAAATAGCTTTCAGCCTATGGTTGGAAGACAAAAGAAGACAACGGCTCTCGACAACCTCTTGCTTAATCTCATACTGGCAAGGAACAATTGTCCTGCCATCTTTGCCAAGCAACCCATATAGTCCACTTTTCTCTACCCGGTATAATTCCGGGCTGATTTTCGTGATGTTATCGTATTCTGGAGCCACTTTCCAATGGCCAATCTGTGCGGAGGCGCAGACTGGTAGCAATAGGCCTAATGTCGCTATAATAATTCTAATATGCATTATTCGATTTGAAAGTTAGTTCTGTATTGTCATTTTGAACTGCATCTATAACAAGTTCTTGCGCAAAGGAAATAGGGCAAGCGTTAGTAGAAGAGGCTATAGTTGTGAAACCGCCGTACAGTACACCAATAAGTCGATGTTTCTTGTCATAGATAGGCGAACCGCTCGCTCCTCCAATAGAAGAATCTCCTTGAAAGAACAGAGTGTATTTTCCTGGGCTTTGAACAAGGTGAAGATTCCCGGAAGTGGGTTCGTAACGATCCTTGTCAAGAGCCGTCGCCTGCACTTCACCACCGGAAAAGCCAAGGGTATAGTATGTGGCATCTCGCTTCAAATCTTTGGCTTTAACAGTTTTGTTGATGTCAAACCAGTCGCAAAATTCAGGGGTTTTCCTTGAATTAAGACGCAGAAGCGCCACATCAGCCTGTTCATCAGATGATTCACTCACAAGATGAGCCCAATCTAATTCGGAGGAAGAAGAGTATGTGCGTCCAGGATAACGGACACCAAAAGATATCGTTTCTATTTCCAGAGTAAAAGGAGACTTTGACCAACGCTCAAGCATTAGTAGTTGTTCCAATGATAAATCAAAGTTATTCAAAAGATAATTATACGTAAGCTGGCGAGTGTACTCAACGGTATTCTTGAGGTCGCTAATGTTAGCGCCGCCGTTGTAGTGTTCATCGGCGTATATCCAATTAGTGACATGCTTGTTAGTTAATAGAAGTCCGTTGTTCGAAACAAAGAAAGCAGTCCCAGTGTGATACTTCACCGAAGCTTCGGCCCCGCTAAAGGCTAATGGAGTATGATCACTTGTTATATACCAGTCTTCGATTCCAAGAACTTGACCTAATTTCTCGCGAACAGGATCATCTGCAAATTTTACTTTAATTCGATATGTTTGGTGTACAAGAACCGTTGCTTTATAAGGATCGATGTCTTTTCCTGCAAGGCCAATGTGCATAAATGCGAATACCAACAGCACTGCGGCAGCCGCACCTCCTGCAATCCACCATACCCATTTAGGAACTGATGGTGACGGAACAGGGTTAGGGCAAGGAATTGTGCCACACACAATGCTGTCTGAAGCCTTGATCGGAACGTCCTGATTGGACGGAATGCGGTTCCCGTTGATGAAAGTTCCGTTTTTGCTATGATCCTGAATGAACCACTTTCCGTTTTTCATCTCTTTGAAAGTGGCGTGATACCGGCTCACACTGTCACCGGAAAGAGTGTAACGGTTACGCTGGTTCTTCCCCACTCCGTAAATGCCCTTTACTTTGGATGGATCCGGAAGCGGGATCTGAGGAATGGAACCCCAATTGAGAAGCACGGTGTCAAATTCTATACGGTCTCCGCGACGGACAGGAACATCGACATTTGGCGTAATACGCTTCCCGTTGAGAAAAGTTCCGTTCTTGCTTCCGCAGTCAGTCAAGTAAATGTCCCCGTTGTCAAGCAAGAGAATCTCCGCGTGATAGGAACTGACGTAATCATTTGGTATGCAAACTGTGCAGGACGATGATTTTCCGATGGATATAAGTCTCATAACGTTACTGAATTACTTGGTTTAAATTACATTCCGACAATAATGACATCCTTGGTGTTGCCATCATTATTATTATCCGGCTTCTTCTGTGGCCGCGGCTTAGACTTTGTCTTTAATGAGCGAATGGTGTCCGCGGCATCTTTGATCAGCTTTTGGGCGCTTTCCAAAGCTTCTTTGTCACTCTTTATTTTTGTTTCCAACTCCGTGACACGGCTCTCTGTGGACGACACTTTGTCTCCATAGCTCTGAATGACAACATCAAGAGACCTCTTCAGGCTATCCGGATTTACATTTTTGACAGACTCTTCCACCTGCCAGAAAATTCGTTTTACCGATTCCGCTGTGGAGGAAGCCTTTGCTTCAGTGACATCCTTTGTCTCCAATGATTTCTTGAGAACATTCAAGGTGTCCTTGACAAGCTTATGGGTGGCGACAATGTCGTCAACATCCTTTTTCATGACATCGATCCTTTTCTCAATCTTCATCCATTCCACCGTCTCGTTATTCTGTCTTGTCTCTTTTTGTTCCTTATCCCGAGACAGGAAATAGTAGGTGCCGCCTCCGACCATAAGTATGGCTGCGATTGTTGCCGCAATAATTCCCATGTTTCTTCTTGACTCGTTGGGAATACATCTCCAGTCAAGCTCAGCTACCTGCGCAAAAGAGATCACATCTTTTCTTGTCACCGGTACCGGGACACCGGGAGTGATTCTGATTCCGTTGATGTACGTTCCGTTGGAACTGCTGTCAACAATAGTCATCTTGCGCCCGTTCACATTCAGGACAGCGTGACGTCTGCTCACCAATTGTGTAGGGTCGTTTATGATGATATTGCTTGACTCGTCCCTGCCGATTGAATAACTTTTCATATGCTTTGAATTTATTTAATTCGATCTTGCTTCTTCGCCAGAAGAGGCTCCCTCGTTGGGATTTTCTCCTGCACCTATTTCTGTCTGTATTGTTTCCTCCTTAGTCAGACTATGGAGTTTGCAACAAAACGCAACATTTGCCACCACACTGACAATCAGCAGGATCAGGCACACACAGAATGCTTTTTTGATCTTATCTTCCATTTTGCTTCTTAGTTTTGAATCTTTAGTAGTCTTGACGAGAGCGGCCGTAAGATTATCGTGCTTCCCGCCGGCTCTCAGCGCATCATTATGGATGTTCATGGCCAGAGTCTCAGTCACGACCTTGGGATGCTGCCTTTCCGATACGCGCTTTATCAAATCTTTTTCCGACATCGTCCCCCACACTCCATCTGTACACAAAAGGAACAAATCCCCTTTGTCGTACGGCAGATCGAAAGCGTCAACATCCAAATCCGGCTTCAGCCCTACCGCTCTTAGTATTATATTGGATTGCGCTGAAAGGCGTGCCTGCTCCTCGGTGATGATTTTCTTTTTGACCATTTCGAACACCATGGAATGGTCGAAGGTCCGGAAGATTTTCCGTCCCTTGCGTATCTGGTATATTCGACTGTCACCCACATAGGCGACCGTGGCCTTTTCTTCGTTAATAAGCAATACCGTTACCGTTGTCCCCATCCCCCTAAGACCTGGATTGTTCTCTTGAATAGCCAGCAAAGCCGCGTTTGCCGATGACACCGCTTGTATGAGAGTGCTCTTGTTCTCATCTTCGATGTCGTCTTCACTCACAGGTTTGGACACATAATCCCTTATGACCTTTACGGCTTCCGCTGATGCGATAGCTCCGCCCGTCATGCCTCCCATTCCATCGCACACAATAACCAGAAGACCTCGGCGTGTCTCTGAAATGCTGCATGAGTCTTGGTTCTCTTCACGTCCTCCTATGCAGCTTACGACGTTGTTCAAGAATAAAGGATTATCCGCTCCGTATGTCTCTATATCGTTTGCCATGATGTTATTAAATTACGATTAGTATGATTATGCCTATGATAAGCCCGATTACCAGTACTCCCAACACAAAGTACCACCACGGTATCATGACCGGCTCCATGGCCTTTTCAATGGCATACTTGAAATCCAACGCTTTTTGAAAACGCTTATCGGGGTCCTTGTCGGTGGCCTTCCAGATAACATCCATAAGTTTTCGATACTTCTTCTCAAGGGATTTAGCCATAGGCAATTTTTTTGTCACCTGATTGACAAGAATCTGGGCTTCAGTGTCGGCGTCGAATGGATGTTCCCCATTCAGAAGGACATACAAAGTCATTCCAAGGGAATAGATGTCACTCGCCGGTGTGGCTTGAACCAACATCTTATCTCTCATGATCTGTTCAGGGGACGCGTAAAGAGGAGTCCCGACAAAACCGGTGCTTGTGTAGGAATTGGCACTGGTCACACGTGCGATGCCAAGATCCATCAATTTCACATGGCCGGTTTTGTCAACCATTATGTTGGACGGTTTGATGTCCCTGTGGATAACTCCTTTGGAATGGAGGTAATCGAGAGCGTTCAAGACATCACCGACAAGCGATGTGACAATCTGGACTTTGTCCGCATCATTTCCGAGACCTCGCACGTATTTGTCTATATTGACACCGTCAACATAATTACTGAGTATCCAGACATGCCAATAGCCATCTTCGTCTTCGTACATGCAACTTCCCAGCATCTCCACGATATTAGGATGCGTGTACGTCAATGAGGCCTCCAGACGAGACCTGTCCCTTACGGATTTGACATTGGCATATTTGTCGAACAACTGTTTGATGGCCACTTTCTGGTTTGTATCATAGTCGTAACCTATGAATACTTTACCCATGGCTCCTTCTCCTAACGACGCATTATCCGGATTATAGTAATACCATTTCCACACTCGGTTAAAAACCGAGATGTAGATATTCGGATCGCCATCGAATAGCCGGACCGGTATCATATCTTCTTGCATAGGGCAACGTTATCTGTTAGGTGTTATGATGATCAAATTCCTTCCGGAAGAACATACAGTTTAGAATATTCTTCCTGAAGTTTTTTAACCCTTTCCTTAAGTTTCGTCCTGAAATCCGTATCAAGCCATTCTGAATCATTCAAATGGGAATATGCCATACATGAGAGGACATAAGCCAGTCTCTTGCTTGAAATCTCCGGTCTGCCGACCGAAAGGTATTTCTTAACTTCGTTTTGGACTGAGTCGGAATTCCAGAATTTAATAGCCTCTGAATCAGGAATATGCTTCTCAGAATTAATTGACGCCTTGTAAAGGGCGACCGGATGATATGGATTATCTTCCAGCATTTGCCAGATAGAGGACATCGGCTTGTCAAGGATTTCTTGAACACTTGAAGAAGAATTATCTGTCGGCGAGGTACTGGATTTATCGCCGCCTATTGTATTATCCATGGTGGTAGAGTGTATCATCTCATTCTTTACCGCTCTATTATCACCTTCCCCTTCTTTGTTATCCCAAGATTTAACCCTCACCAAAACCAAAGCAATGACCGACACGAGGAGAATACCAGTGCCATCTATCGCATACTTTATCCAGGAAGGAGTTGTGTCAGTTCCATCGATGGCGGCACGCATCATTGAGGCGGAGGCATAACGCTTCTCCTGCTGCTTTGACATGGCCTTACCGACGATTGTCCGGTATTTGGCTGACTGAATCTCACCAAGATTTGGTTTCCTGTTAAGTTGTCCCTTAATTATGTCGAATCTGTTGCCTTCAAATGGAAGATGACCGGTCAACAGCCGATAGAACAACACTCCAATGGCATATATATCCGTTGTGAAATCCTGCGCGGACAACTTACCGGACACCAGTTCCGGGGCCGCATATTCAACCTTGCCTACAAAGGTTCCCTCTTCGGACTGCATATCGTCATTTGCTGTAAGGGAATCCTGCTTTTTTGCGATACCGAAATCTATCAGTTTGATCTTTTCGTCTGATGTGATCATCACATTGGATGGATCAATGTCACGATGAAGGTATCCATTGTCGTGAAGAGCGACTAACGCGGAGATTATATTCTTAATAATATATGTGGACGTTTCCTCCCTGTTTGACGCGTATCTTTCAGCAAGATCCTTCGCGTAGTGTATTTCGTTCCCGCGATAGTCGGTATATATCCCTTCAAGGACTTTGTCCAGAGTCACACCATCAAGGAATTCACTGATGATATAGTAACGGTTCTTATGGGTGCCGAGCATTACTTCCTCCGTTTTGACAAAGCCAAGCATTTCCACGAGATTGTCGTTACGGATTTGGATTGAGGCCTCACGAACAGCCCGTTCGAGAACCTGATCCCTAGTGGCTGCGTCACCCTCAGGCAGGATTTCCTTGATGGCAACATCGCGGAAAGCGCCGGTATTCTCATCTACCATGCGGCCACGATAGACTACACCAGTCCCACCGCGGCCGATTGGTTCTTCGGTCCGGTCAAACTCATAATATAGATGCCTTTGTTTCTCTGAGTCTCCTTGAAGTCTCATTATTTTTGCCGATTGAATGTTTAACGAGTTTTAGTACCACCGCCAAATGGTTCTGGAGAACCATCAAGAGCATGTGTTCTTTCACTGCTGGAAGGGTTCGCGAGTCGGCTGTTATATGATGGATTAGTCGCGCCGCTTTGATTGAAAGGAGTTCCTGAAGGCCCATTTGTGATGATGCGACGGTCAACACGACGAGTGGCCGCCTGCTTCACCTCAACAAAATTATCAGCCTTTTTTAATCCAAGAGATTTTGCGTCCAACAGTATGAACAGCAGCTCGTAACTTTTACCAATCGTAATGATGTCCATGTTGTTGCATCCGACAACATCGAAATGCGCGCTCTTTCCATTGACTTTGACACCATGGGTCGAACCATTATCCTTGATGCCGGCATACACCTCACCGTCATCTTCTTGATGGACTATCAGAGTGGCGTGTTCGCCGGACACAGTTCCCTCACTAAGAACGACATCAGCACCGTCATTGCGCCCGATGGTGTTTGAGCCCAAATAAACCGGCCAAAACTCTCCGAAAGCGCTTCGGGAGATCGAATAAAGGAATCCAAGCACCGGCTTATCTTTTATGTTACCGGTTGTTCTGTTCCCGATTTTAGCTTTCGGGTCGCCGTCTTCGAATGGAATGAATGTTCCATTACCAGGATTCTGACTTCTTCTTTCCGAAACATCGGGGCTGTCAGGTGCATTTGATGTGTAATTCTCATCGACACCTGGTACATAAGTTTTATCTGCCATGGCTATTAAATGTTTATATAGTTTATTTTCATTTATCAATATGCAATACACAACGAAAGTGTGGAGTTCCACGTTCTTTCAATTGAAGGTTCTGACAAAACCCGAATAAGAAGAACGAATGGAACTCCACACCTATGTATGACACGAGTCGCTTGTGGGATGCGGCGCCAAAAGGCGTGCCGCTGCGGCATGGGTTGATACACAAGAAAAGAGTGCTGTTCGTGGGTTCCTTATTCGTTGGAAAACTGTCAGATTTTCAATTGAGAACCGCGTGATCGCACATTTCGTATTTTACGCCGAATCACTCCGACCACGCAAAGTTAACAAAAACTTTGGTTCACTCAAAACAGCACTCTGGATTTTTTGCATATTCGTTTCTTCCATTTGGATTGTCATGTAGTTAGATGTTTGACGAAGACTTGATCTATCAGTGTCGGACTGAATTATGAGTTTTTTTTGATCACATAGGCGTTGCCATGGTATAAAAACCGGCTTTTCCCTTCAATCCGTATCCATTCATCGTTGAATTTTATGTACTTGTCACCTTTGCTTAACCACACGGAGTAGGTACCTTTGTGATGTCCGGATTCCGTGTAGATCGCGACGGTCATACCTGTCCGCATATAGTTGTCGCTACAATACGCACATGACGGATCAGTCATGTATGAAATATTCTCGGAGTCAATCTGTTTGTCGCGGTTCGCGATGTTACCGGAAATTTGGGCACCTGCAAAATTGCATAGCAGGATTAAGCAGAGAATCAAGCAATTGGTCTTTTTCATGCATCACACCCTTATTCCGTGTCGGGTACAACTGTTAAAAAGTATTGTCATCAGTTACTTTCACTTCAACCAACAATGAAAGTGTGGAACTCCACATTCTTTCAATTGAAGGTTCTGACAAAACCCGAATAAGAAGAACGAATGGAACTCCACACTGTGTATTGGTGTCTGCCGTGCGGTGGCTGTGCGCCAAAAGGGCGTGCCTGTGCGGGCAGGTGCTGATACACAAGTAAAGAGTGCTGTTCGTGAGTCCCTTATTCGTTGGAAAACTGTCAGATTTTCAATTGAGGGCCGCGTGATCGCACATTCCGTATTTATGCTGGATTACTCCAGCGACGCAAAGTTAGGAAATTCTTTCAATCAAGCAAAGCAGCACTTGGAAAATTCTTGTGTCAGCGTTTCGTCCATTCATATCCTTTCGGATCGTCACTTATATTGATGGACGAAATGAGTCTGTTCTATCTCCTAATGTGAAAAAATATATGAAGATTCGAGGAGGAACAGTGTCAATCCTCCTCGATGATGTTCTCTGGCTCCCAGATGCGGTCCATAATGTCCAGAGCGACGGTGATTCCGGACTCTGCCGCCGAGGAGAGGAGATCGTAATAGAGGGTTTTGTCATCGATAAACTCTTCGGGGTCGTTGTTCGTCGCGGCGGAGCCTATCCATTCCCAGGCATATTCATTCCCTGGGACGAGGGCACCACATTCGATCCCTTCCAGAAGGATATTCTTGTATAGTCCCATACGGGTGATCAGGCCGGTGTTCCAATCATTGCTTGCAGCCAGCAGAGCCTTCATAGGGTACAGTTCGATGTCGCCGTCCGCAATGGCCGCGTTGATTTGTTCGAGTACTTTCCGCTCGGATTCTGTTGTGGAACTGAAATCGCCATCGCCATGCTTCTTCGCGATGCTTTCCAATAGGTCAAATGTGGAATAAGGCAGCATATCAAGTGGTAAACATTTTTGTTATACGAATAAACATATTTGTTTTATTGACTGCAAGCATTGACTTTACCGCACTCTAGAAAAGAATGAGAGGAAATAGAGACTTTAATGGGCCTGTAGTCTTTCGCGGTGGCCGTGAACGGGTTCCGCACAAAGGTTTGAGGGTTCATCGCGATGAGCGGAAACCAGCTTCCCTGAATCTGTATCATCAAAGAATGGCCTGGAAGGAAGTAATGATCTATATCACACATCGTGAAGTCCACGCTGACGACTTTTCCTGCCTTAACAGCCTTTGCCTTGCTGAATCCGTCACGGTAACGGAGCGGCATCACATCACCTCTGACAAGCATCTGATAACCATCGGGGCGGACATCAATCAACTTGACGACAATGTCCGCATCAATATTCTTTGAATATGCCCCGTCCGGCAGGTCGAGCCTCAATTCCATGTGCGCCTTTACCGGACCTGCAAGATGCAACGTGTCTGAAAGTACATTTCCTGAATATGTAAGGACATCCTCCCGTGCTGACGCGAAACTCTGATCGGCCGTCATGTAGGCGCGGTCACGTCCATTGGATTTTACATCCATATACGGGACAGGGTTCGTTGGATCTGACGTGAATGTCCTGAAAGCCAGTACGTCAGGCAATCCTGACATATTCAAGGAATCAGCACCTGAAAAGAATATTCTGATAGGCTCCGCATCTGACGGAGGCCATGAGGAATATGTCTTCCAAAGTGTCGAAGATGGTACACCTTCCATTTTTGATTTCAGAGTCTCACCGGATGGTAGAATATTCACCCTCGCAGGCATATTCCCTTTTCCTTCAAGGTAATATGTAAAGAAAGGATACTCAATGTCATCCAAGTAATATTCCCCGGACGCCTCTCCGAACCACGCTCCGGAAAGGTGATTCGCCTTGCGGTTCTTCCATCCCCCGTGGTACCACGGCCCCACGGCCAGATAAAGGTTGCATTCCGGAGACAATCCGCGGATCTCGTTGTAGGTCTCGAACGCGCCGTAGCAGTCCTCGGCATCGTAGAAACCACCGGTGACAAGAACCGCAGGCTTGATGTCCTTCAGATGCCGGCCGGGATTCCGGTCTTTCCAGAATCTGTCGTAATCCGGATGTGAGACCATGCTGTTCCAGAACGCCAAGGTGTCGCCGAAGTACGCCGAAAGGTCGGCCATCGGCCTGCCAAGGAAATATTCATAGAGATCGGTGTCGATATTCACCAATTTAGACAGGCCTTTAGTCGAAGGTGCTTTCCGCGTTCTGTACATCGACGAGCCGAAACGGTAGCAGTCCGCAAGGCAGAGCGCGCCATTGTGGTGGGCGTCATCCCCCATGAACCAGTCTGTCACAGGGGCTTGCGGTGAGACAGCCTTGATCGCGGGATGGCGGGAAAGGGCAGCCATCGTGGCGTAAAAGCCAGGATACGAGGTTCCTTTCACACCGATGTTTCCGTTGTTGTCAGTGTTGGCAAGGAGCCATTCTACCGTGTCGTAAGTGTCCGTGGCTTCGTCAACAATGCACCCTTTCGCCGTACCTCCAGCCATGCCGCCAAGATGCGGACGGATGTTCTCGAAATCTCCTTCACTCAGGAAGGTGCCACGGACGTTCTGCAAGACAATAACATAGCCATCCGCGGCGTAGTTGAGCAAGTCATCCCAGATGCCGGATGAATATGTCTGTTTGCCTGGCAGAGGTTCCTCCCCCGCCTCAAATCCGTAAGGTTTGAGCGAATAGGGAGTGCGGACAAGCATCACTGGTTTGGCATCGACCGCCGAGACAGGTTCATAGACAGCGGTGTAGAGTCTGACCCCATCCCGCATCGGGATCATCACCTCTCTTTTTGTGTAATTGTCTTTAAGCCATTTCACCGTGACGTTCTTTCCGTTCTGGGCCATGAGGCTGACAGAAAACGTCACAAACAGAAGCAAGGAGAGAAATCTTCTCATCTTTCAATTGTTATTTAACCCGTATCCTCTTCCCAATGCGAAGTGTGGTTTTCACTGACATCCCGTTGAGCCTGCATAACGCAGAGACCGAGGTCTTGTACCTTAACGCGATTGACGAAAGAGTGTCGCCGGACTTGATTGTGTGGTATTTCGCCTCCGGAGCAGGTGTGTCATTCTCCACCAACGCCTGCCGAGGAGGATCCGTCCTGGACGGAATGCGATGCGACACATGCTTGATCGCTGACCAAGTGCCGGACGGAGAGAGGACAATGCTGGCTGTGTCCTTAGGGACGTTCAGAGATCCATCGTCCCCGATGACCATCCAACGCCCGTCCGCCATAAGCAGGACACGCATGTCACCTTCCTGCAGCCGCAAGGTGTCCCTGACATCAATGACCGTGTTTTCAGGCAAGGCTTCCATCACCTTCTCATCTTTATGGCTTACAAAATCAGGAAGGATTCTTCTCGCTCCAAGGAACCTGGATGAGTAATATTTCTCAGTGATGTGCGAGATCTGAATCCCACCTTTCACCGCCGCATGGATGAAAGTGAAATCCCTGCCCGAACTGTCAAGCTCTATGAATATCCCGATGTGGCCGACCCTGCTGGCGTTGCGTCGCGCCGCGAACACTACCAGATCTCCTTTTTGAAAGTTGGACCACGAGCCGCTCACTTCCCTTCCTTGCTTTGATTGGCCTACGGAAGAACGCTCCAGATCATAGCCGAACTTCTTGTACAAATACTTTGTGAATCCAGTACAATCGAAGGCCCTCGGTCCGCTGCCGCCATAGCGGTATGGTGTGCCAATCATCTTCATTCCTTCCTCCACGAGGATGTCCGCCAGTGTTTCAGTTGACACCGTGATCGAATCCTCGACCTCGGACATGACGTTATGGGCATTGGCCGCGACCGAGATCATCACGGCGATCGCCATAAGCACTGTTCTTATTGCGTTTCTCATTTATATTCAATTCTGTATATGTCCACAGCATTGCCACCGCCACTGCTGTTGCCCTGGGAGGTCGAGAAAAGATAGTGCCCGTCCCGCGTTATCGCCAACCCGACAGGATACGAATCCGCGCGGACGGATCCGATCATGGACATGGTATTTGTCTCCACAACAGCGATTCTGCTGGAAAAATTGCATGCCGCGAAGATGAACCGTCCGTCTGGCGAAGCTACTATCGTTCTCGCGCCCGGAAACACCTTGCAGCTTTCCCAACCGTTGATTCTGGCGGTTTTACTTTTCCCATCAAGTTCAGCTATGGCCGAATAGACACTTGTCATTTCTGTCCTTTGGACATAGCCTGCGGTGTTGATGCTTGCATAAAGGTAGCCGTCCTTGCAAATTAAATGCCTGACGTTCGGCTTCAAGCCTACAATCCTCCCCAGATACGAAGAGGCCTCAAGATCTATCACGGCGATTCCACCGGCACCGCCCATACAACCGACCAGAAGATACCTGTTGTCAGGTGTGAACAGGGTTCCCCTCAGGCAGTGCCCGCTGCCATTGTCCCTGTTGACCGGCTCTGTCCTGCTATAATCAAGGGATAATTTACTACCGATCACATAGTTGGAGATGTAATGCCAATCCTCAGGCCTGTCACTTGAGATGTCCATGACACCGACCGTGTTGTCTCCCCAATGAGTGACCGCCGATCTCGTTCCGTCATCAGACACGGCGATCATCTTAGGGAGCGGCCCAGTCTCGAACATCCGGATAATCGTGTCCCTTTCCGTGTCCAAGACGGCGACAGCGGAAGGTTCTTGCGCATTGATGTCGTAACTTCTTCGGTAATAGGTTATCCACAAATATTTACCTTTGTGGGAGAAAGCCGATTCGACAGGTTTCCCCGAGAATGTCCGAGGATTCCTGCGCTTGTCCTTGAATGTGTAATAGCCGCTTTCATCAGCCCACAACTCCTTGTCCGAACCATCAAACCGATGATGGACAGTTTTGATTTTCTTTCCGGTAGGAACCTCAAAGACAACAGTCCTCATGCCCTCCAGAGAATTGACGTAGAACTTAGAGCCATCAGGATGGATGGTCACCGATTTCGGAGAGCGGATGTCTGTGTCACGCGTCTTATGGTCAGAACAATAATTCTGTCTTTTCTGGACCAAAGTCACTTTAATATCCTTTGTTTCAAGGCATTCAGACAAACATGCCGGATGCGTGACACCGTCCCCGCAAATGGCGGGAACAACATGCATCAATAAAACACCGGCGAGCGTTAATGCATAATGAGTGTGCTTTTCAATCATCAGCAGGTAGAATCGGTTCTAATTATGTGTCATTAAAATTATTCGCAATATATGAAAAATAAGTAAAACCTCAGCATAAATTGTATTGTCCTGATTTAGGTTGACTCGTGTTTATAGAAT
>ULVB01014349.1_pt1 | contig 97455 bp, 103 predicted proteins | sample 1959071 | NCBI WGS metagenome assembly ULVB01 (sample SAMEA4835776, study PRJEB28245) | human gut metagenome | biome: gut microbiome; material: fecal sample | place: Denmark | collected 2008 | reverse complement strand
GATTTTTTGCACAGTCAGTATTTATTGCTCCAAAGAATATATCATTTAATGTTTGACCTTCAATGATTTCTACATAATTATCATGAATATATACATCTGATATACCATCTGTAGTTAAATCTGTCCAGACTCTAACCCCTTGATACTTAACTTTAAATGAATTATTATAACAATAAAATCCACTAACTGGCAAATTAGGAAATGAGCCAAACAAAACTCCAGAAGTAAATCCTTCTACTAAATTTTCATAGTATCTATTATTACTACCATGAAATTCTACGGTAACTCCAGTTATTTGTGAGTCTGGATTACTATCTCCAAAAAATTTACAATTTCTTACAATAGAATCTTCGGCTGTAATAAATATACTAGTATAGTCAGAGGTATTAAATCCAGACTCGACAATATCGCAAAATTCTATAATAATATTTCTACATTTTCTATCAGCCACTATATCATCATATACTCCATTGCTAATGATTATATTATTAGTTCCTGGAGTACCCTTAAATACACAGTTGGATATATATAGATTTTCAACTATCTTGTTTTCCTCTACTCCTCCTGCTAGATTTATTAATATTGCAGATGTTGATTTAAGACCGTAAGTAGCAGATTGTTCTTCTGACGGTTTAATGGCTATTAAATTGTTTCTACCGTTCATATCAAATGTAATGTTTGATATGCAAATGTCTTTTAAATCATTTATGGCATAAAACATATTATAGTCTATACTATTGTTTACTGATGATATATTATCTTTAGCCTTTAATACTGTTTCATACTTTGACTCTCCTCTTATATTTAGATTACTTGATAATTCAAAACAATAATGTCTGTTTCTAAGTGTATCAATATATTTAGGTGATACAATATATGTTCCAATGCTTAATAAAACGTTGTTTAACTTTAAACACTGGATAATTGCATCTGTATCATCTGTAATTCCGTTTCTCTTAGCCCCAAACCACTCTGGATATGACTCAAGTACATCCCAAGTACCATTAAGAGTGATATTCATATTAAATATTTTCTGTAATCCTGCTTTAATCTTAGTATTATTACCAACTATAGTTCCATTAGTAAATGACCCTCCTTGAAAATCAAGAGTGCATCCTTCTGGAATAGTAAGAGTTCCACCTTCAAGGCTTATATCCTTAGTTATCTTATAGATAACATTGGTTTTATTAAATTTATCTTGTATTGCCATATATTTATTCTTTTATTATTTGCAAATATAAGTAAAAGTTCTCATGTATGCAAGTAAAAGTAGTACTTGACTTATATGTCAAATACTACTTTATTTAATTAAACTATTGACACTGCTTTAATAGTAGTACCATCAATATTTATAAATTGACCTCCATTCCAATAGATAACATTTTGCCAATCAGTTACATAAAAACTTATTCCAGCATCTGCTACTGTAAGTGTGGCTCCTATATCATCTATTGAAGATGACAATATTCTTCTATTGAAGGCTCTATACCCATCAGAACTTCTCCAAGAAGAAGTTGCAGTATCCCAATAAGCAGGCATTTTGCTGCCCACAACATATTTACAGGAGCCTGCCTCTCTTGGCAACATATCTGTAGGTAACTCTCTTATAGTTCTTACAACCTTAAACATTCTATCCTTAGGAAATACTACAGTAGGAGGAATTTCACTAAGGTTCATCCTTGTTACAGTAGGCTTAAGAAGTTCAGAGTAGGAACCTCCACTTATAGGAGTACCTTGAGTTGATTCACCTGCTTTAAAGGTCACTGGAAACATTTGAACTTTATAGTACACAAGGGTAGAATCTATAGCACTATCAGCACTCCCATCTAAAGTATTTCCTTTAGTCAAATATATATCATATTGCTTATCTACAGAGTTAAATACTATATTAGATAGTACAGGTAAATTGGTATATATAGCTGAGGAAGGTGTAGAGCTTTTTGAAAAAAATACTTCAAAATCTGAAACACACGTATTATCAGAATTTCCTAAATGCAAAACAGCTTTTAACTGTGACCTCCTTGAAGAAGATTTTGTAAATATTGATAATCCTATTGTAGCCTGTTCATCTCCTTTTTTGGGGATAGAAATCTTCCATACTCTTGTACTGCCAAGATTTGGCATAAATACTATACCCCCTTCCTCATTTTGAGGAGAAGTACAATTTATTAACTCATTATCATTTAAAAAAGCACTGTTTACAACAGCTTGATTTAGTTCTCCAAATTGACAATTTTCATATCTCAAATGAGCACTTGCTGTAAAATAATCTACTGAATTACCCACATTAGTAAGATAAGGGATTGTACAATTTGTGAATTTCAACCAATAAGTTTGATTTATTCTTAAAGGGGCTGTAAATACACAATCACTTATTGAAACTGCATAATCAGTAGCTGTTTCTAAAGTAGCACTTGTAGAACTTACATCAAATTCATTATTAATGAATTTACAATTAGACATTACAACATTCTTGCAAACTACCTCTGGATTAATTTTAAGATAATCACTTTCAAAATCTATAGCAGCTTTAGGAGCAGTTCCTTTTATTTCCTCTATACCATTTCCTTCAAATTCACAATTTATAATAGACCAATTATATGCAGTGCCAGATATGCCATTTCTTCTTGCATATTTAATTTTAACATTGTCTATAGTTACATTTTTGTTATAACTACCAACTTCTGTTGCAGAGTATATTTTAGTACTAAAATTTAAACAATCCCCAAAGGCATCAGATAATGTAATATCTCTAATTATTATATTTTTACACTCCTCAAACCTAAATATGAGACCAAATTCACCATAATATAATTCTCCAGCAAACAGGTCTGTATATAAGTGGTCATGTGCATCTCCATAGACAGCTCCTGTTCCTTCAATAACTATATTATCTTTCCCTGAAACCCAAAATACAGTATAAGCCCCTTGGTTGGTTGGAAGCATTCTTAGCTCATTATTAATAATAAGTCTTGTATTAGACTTGAGATAAAATATCCTTAGAAAGGAATAAGCTTCTGTATATAATAAACTATAATTAGGTCTGACATCATCTCCTAAATTAGCTCTACCCTTGTAAGGTAACTCAAAATAATAGGTTCTATCAGCTTCAAAATGAATAGTATTATTTATATTATCATCAGATAAAGATAATATATTAGTAATTAGTTGATTATTAACTTTATTAGGGGTAGCATCAAATGCAAACCATGAGTCATATATCTCTGGAATATTCCATGTTCCAGTAATGATTACATTTTCTCCAAATATTACCTTACTATTATCTACTGATAATACATTAGCTCCTGCACCATTAAGAGTACCATTTGATATAGTACCACCTTCAAAAAGCAATATACTGTTGTCAGGAACAGTAATAGTCTGAAAGTTTAAACTGTAATCATACTGTACAATATAGATAGTATTTTCTTTAACCAGCATTTGCTGAGTAAGCAAATTAGTATTATAGAATATACCTGTATTTGGATTCTGAACCCTTTGTATATTTTTTCTAAGATACACTCTACCTAAACCTGAATAGTCAGTAGTATTATAGTTCTTATCTGCAAATGTTAAGGAAGTTTGATTCAAGTTATCTACAGTAGCTGTTATATCTTCACTATCTATAATAGATATACCTTGTATTCTCTTAATTAAATCAACCCATAAAGTTGCATTATTCCATTGATTCACCCTTTCTCCTTGAAATTGGAATAGTTTCCATTCCCCATCTTCATCAAGAAATGTAATAACTTGACCAATCTTTCTACTCTTATAAGGTATTAGTTGAATAGCTTGAGTAAGGCTAATTCTTGATTCATCATACTTATCTGTAACATTAAGAAAGTCTGATACTCCTAACAGAAAGATTTGTTCTATCAAATCCTTCAAGAGTACATTAACATTCTTACCATTCTGTACAAGAACTACAGTTTCATTTCCTTTAAGGGGAGTTGCAGCTCCCACAAAATCAGTATCTTTCCTACTGTTTGCAAGGAGCCACTTCTCTATCTTTCTATAATCTTCTTGTGTAAAAAACATAGTATATTAATTTGAATCTCCAACCATTATATCTGCCACCTTTAATGCAGACAGAATTGCATTTACCTTAGTAACCACTGTTGCTAACTCAGCTCCAGTAGCTAAATTATCCACATTAGTAGCCTTCTTTACACCTCCTATTGTACTTATAGTTGCAGCAGGAAGAACATAAGGTTCTGATTCACCTCCTATAGTCTCCCATTCACCATTATTAAAGTACTTCATTGTACCTTTATACAGCCATACTGAGTTAATATCAGGTGCATTAGGGCTTATCTTCAAAGTTCTTAGTGTCTTCATATCTTTTATTTATTAGTTGTACTACTTCTTTTTCTTAGAGCTTGTCTCTTTATACTTGCATCAGTTTCAGCTTTTCTTTTCTCAAGATTTAACTTATCCCTATCAAGTTTAAGTTTTTCATCAAACTCTCTTATCTTCTCAGCAAGATTAGCTTTAGCTTCTGGACTATAATCATCAATCATAATTCCATCTTCTTCATCTGGTTCTCCTTCTGATTGTATCTGAGCTACTATTATCTTAGTCTGATTATCTCTTATATTAGCTTCTTCCTTCTGGAGAAGTTCTGCCTCTTTCTGTTGTTGCTGCATAGCAGCTATTTGCTGTTGAGCTTCAAGTTGTTCCTTCTGAGCCTGTGCCTGTCTTTCTCTAATCTGTTTTTCATCTTTCTCAATTAGTCTTTGCTTTTCAGCTAAACTTGAAGATGTATAGAGCTTAGTGATAGTAGAGAATGATAAAGTTTGAGTCTGTAATGCAGCCTGAGCCAAAGTATCTAACTTCTGTTGAAGCTCTTGGGTTCCATTACTGTTATCTACAACCAAACCATAGTCAGCCTCAGCAAACTCATCTCCATCAATCTCCATTACTCTTGTAGATGTATCTGATAATATATACTGGAACTTCTTGTTTCTTCCCTTCAAAGCTACCTTTGCAGTCTCTAAGAAGCACTCTAAAGCTCTCTTCTTAACATCATCATGAATAGTAAATAACCACTCAGTAATATGACTTGATTGAAGAGTAGCCCTCTCAACTCCACCTACAGTTTCTCTTTGGGATATTTGACCTTCTCTTTGCTTAGATATACCTGCAACCTCAGCCATTTCCATCTTAATAAACTCAAGAAGGTTAATCTGCTGCTGAATGTAGTTACCTATATTAGTCTCAATCATTCCCTTTCCAGCATTATTAAGAGCACCTGCCAGCTTACCTGTAGAGGCTCCTATAGTACCTTCCTTGAAACTATCTATAACTGCAATATGGTTTACTCTTGCATAGTACATCCACTTACCAACATCCCATCCTTTAGGAACTTTAGATAAGTCAAGCTCTAAGATAGAACCCCAGTTTGAAGCAATAGCCTTATTTAATCTATCATGAATAGCATCATATAAATAGTTATATGGCTTCATCATATCCACTAAACTGAAAGGTCTACTATCATTAAGATTGTAGATTGAACCTACAATACCAAAGTGACATCTTGAAGGATTATTCAACCTGTTATATTGAATCAATCTTGGTCTCATATTGACAAATATTTCATTGCCAATCATAGTTCCTTCCCATGCTTCATTAACCCAGAATGATTGTACTTCTTCTCCTGCTTCCTTATCTACTACATAATTCTCAGGATAGAAGTTCCATTCCTCCTCACCAGTTTCAGGGTCATAAGATTTAACCTTAAGTATCTTCCTCTTTGATTTCCAGTATAGTCTTAGTACTCTAAGATTACCTGCCAAGTCATAAGGAAGTAATGAATTTGCTATACCTTCTGTAAATAGATTAGCTGGGTCAAAGAAATAGGTTCCATCTCTAACAGTTATTTCATCCCCAATCATATTCTGATTGACAAATCCATATCTTTCATCAATATTATCCATCTGGTCAACAGCTCCCTGACCTATGTAATCAGGCATAGTTTCAATATACTTTATGTCCTTTGGAGATAATACATCATAATATGTATCTATTACTCTACCTGGAGACCAATAATCCTCAAGGATTATCATATCAGCATCTTCCACCTTATTACTGTACCCAGACTTGAATATCCTAATCTTTAATGGGTTTACTCTCTCAATGACTGGTTCTCCACCTACAATATCACATTGATAGATTTCCTCACCTACAGTCATTGCATCCATGAAACCATTATTAAATATAAGAGGAATATCATATTCCTTGATATAATGGTTAAGCAATTCATTTGCTCTTACCTCTCTTATATCCTGCCATTCATAGGTATAATAGTCATTTAGTTTCTCAAGTTTGATATTATATTCATCCTCAGATATTGAGGTGTCAGTTATCATTTCTTGAAGCCTTTGTAATAGCTCATTCTTCTTATTATCCTCTATTTCTGAGATAGCATTTGGATTAGTTACTACAACCTTAAAGTCAAATACTCTCTTACTTTCCTCACCTCTTAGAACGTTTAATTTACTGTTCATTATTGGGAAGTGGGAAATTCTGTCTGGTATATAGGCAGCTTTTATATTGTCAGGATTTAATATTAACTCCATATCACTCATATGGAGTCTTCCATTTAATAAATCATAATTTATTTTTTTATGAATAACAGATTTTCTTACAAGGCTGTAATTAAAAAAGGTTTTCTGGTTTGCCCAAAGCAAACAATTTTTCCTCCACTCCTTGGTTTTTCTACTGAATGGAAGCATCTGTCTTGGGAAATTTAACATATCAGACATATTTATTCCTCCTTATATTTCCATATAAAACCAGCAGCAGTTTTTAACCTTCCTTTTAGTGCAGAACATAAATGGGTGGAAGATATATTGACAGTACTTGCAGCTTCTTTTATACTTTTAAATTCATTTATAATTTTATTGTTTTTATCTATTTGAACAACAGCTTTGTATTTCAAAGCTAATGTACATTCTTTGTGTTTTTTACCAAACATGGGGTTATTCTTTCCAGACTTGTTATAGTTCCATAACCATTCTGGTCTTCTACAATAACTATTATTTAATTTCCTTGTAGTAACAGTCTTACTCACAGACTCTTTGTTTTTAGTCCAATGTTTTCCTTTTATAGCTAAACTACATTTCAGTCTATGCTCCTCAGATTTAGGCTTACCTTTAAGAGCTTTGGATATTTTATCTTTAATATTTTCTGTTATAGAAGGAGATTCACCTCCATCTGAAATATTATAGCATAAATTTCTATTTTTGAACCTTTTTATTAACAACTGCTCTTCTTTACAAGCTACTTCTTTTGGGATATTTTTGAAGATTATTATATGCTCAAAATTATCCCATCCATATTTATTTATAGATGAAGAAAAATGAGGATTAATATTATAACCTTTACCACCCCTCCATCTTTTCTCAGGATTAGTATAGTGGGTTATACCCACATATACCTTTCCATTTATTTTATTCTTATGAATATATACTATATACTTTCTTTCTTCCATGCTGCAAAAGTAAGTAAAAAAGTCCATTTAGTCAAGCACATAAGTGATTTGTTTATCTAATTGCATCTTCTGTACTAAATTTACTGGGTTTCTGGAAAGGGGCTTGTACTACCCTGTAATTCTCAGTAAAGAACTTATCATTCCCTAAATAATCCTTTGGTACTTCTTCTGAGTCTCTTGAAGGGTTTCCTTGATATAGGACTATCTTCTCCTCTCTATATAACATAACCATACCTAATGCCCTGATTCTATCCACATTTATCTCTGGGTTAAATGCAATCAACTCTTCAATTAATGCTCTGTTTCTTAAGAAGTTAAGGTTATAGACAGTTACTTCTACATCCTCTCCATCAACATTCTGTATAATAGTTACAGGCTTCATCAACCAGTCTCTTATAAGATTATTGGCATAAGCATTAATAGCTGCTGAGGCATTAACACCCTTAGCATTAGAACCAAAGGAACTATACTTAATCAACTGTTTATCTCTTAAGAACTCTGGAGTATCAGCCAGTAAATGAGTACAATTCATCTTACTAAAGTAAGCAAATATACCCTTCTTATTTGATTCATATAGACATTTTGCATTATAGAACAGGCATAGTAATCTTACTATCTCAAAGTTATCATCTGCAAATGATTGCCTACCAGTGTACTCAGCTACAATCTTATCAGTCCATAAGTCAAGAACAAAGGTAGAAGAGAGAGAGGAAGATTCAGCTTGGTCATTATCTACAGGGTCATGACCAATAATATATCTTGTGTGGGGAACCTTTCCATTTCTATCTTTCTCTGGCATTTCAAAGATTTCCACAGCACCCGGAGTATCATTCTCTACTCCAAACTTCCTGATAGGTATATCACTGGTTGGGGTAAATTCTACTCCATTACTATTCTGTACCAATTTACCTACATACACATCATCATAAGCATGTATATCTTGGTCTAATTGACTTAATCTTTCTGTAAGAGCAGTAATAGGAAAGTATGCTGCCTTAACTTTAATAATAGCTTCTGCTGGTGTGATAGGGTCCTCAGCAATTACTCTTAATACTGATTTGGGGTCAGCACTATATTTAGCCTTATATCTTGCAATAAGAATCTCAATTAAAGCCTTAACCACATCTGATACACCATCCTTATTATAACATCCTGCCCTATTAATATATGAGGGAAAGAAGAAACCAAACTTAGGTTTACCTTGCTTTGGTCTGTCAAATACATTATCTATAGACAATATATTATAACCATCTGGATTATAAAGTAAAGTCTTAGCTGAACTAAAGTCAGACTCACTCTCAGCAGCAGTACCTACAAGGTACATAGTAGCAAAGGTATAGTCACCATCCTCTACAGACTTTCTGGTAATATCATAAAGAGAAAGCAATCCTTTGAAAGAACCCATTTCCTCAAATAAAATCCAACCTCTCTTACCTCTCAACTTCTCACTATCATCCTTTGCAGATACAGCAAGTACTTGATTCAGAGAACCTTTCTCTACACCATATTCATCCTTATAACCCATTTGCCAAGACATCTCATTAGGAGAGTTCTTTAACATAAGATGTGGGAAAGGAGTATTAGCAAAGCTAAAGTTAATTGAAGGCTTGAACTTAGATAGAGTACCATCCTTATCATCTTTCAGATATTCCTTCTGATAAGCTGTAAGTACTGTAATAACCCTCCTATTGGATTCCTCACTCTCTCCAAGTATAAGATTATGGCTCATAATTGCTGCTAAGCTATAAGACTTAGCACAACCTCTCTTTGCTAATTCAATAGCATGTTTACCACCTTCTCTTGCTTGCCATAGGTAGTGGAATCTCCAGTATATACCCTCAAAGAAGAAAGGAAAAGCCTCAGTTCTGATAGCCTTCTTTCTTCCTTCTATCAGCTTATTAACCATCATAGGACAGTAATTCATAAACCAATAGTTAAAGCCTGTAACCCATTCTCCATCTGATTCTCTTACATAACCTTCATAGCATCTTCTCTTTTCTTCATCCCAGTGTCTTCTGAACTCAGAGTTAGGGTTACTGTTAGGTTTTAAGAATGTATAGCACCCATATTTCAAGAAATGCAGAGCTGGTTGTCTGAAATAATCAGCATTCTCAATAATGTGTGGATTAGTAATATCTACTATAATCCTACCCTTTTCATCTCTTGGTAAGTCCCTTGCATAAGGTCTGTTGGGGGATATAAGTCTCTTGACAAACTCTACTGTAGTAAGAGTCTCAAGTAACTGTTCCTGAACCTCCTGAGGAAGGGTATTCATTAGTTCCTCAGTAAGCTCAGTCTGATACTTGTTCATTTCTAAATATTGCATAACTCCTTAAAATCTTGCTTATTGATATACTCCAGAAGAGATTTGGTAATAGAAGTGGTTAGGAGGGAAAGAGCTTTAGTTTCTTCTGCATCAGTAACAATTCTATTAGAGTATTGAGTACCAAATGCAGGTGTCTTTTCCTTCCCACTTACAAACCAAACTTGCATTCTATAAGTCTTCTGTGACTTAACTACAGGGTTAGTATCTATTATCTTATGTAATACAAAGTATCCCTTTCTTCTATTAGGGAAACCTTCATAATATACATTAAGTCCTTCTACTATATCATTTATTTCCATAACTATTTATAATTAAATGTATATCCTAAATAGGATTTCTTATTTCCTTTACAGCACTTTGTTATATTTCCTACTGATTTTGCATTTATATAACATGCTGCTTCTGTTAGTGACTCAAATTCTTTGGTGATGCTTCCATCAAGAGACTTCATAATAATGCTTCTCCTATTTGAAGCCCTCCTATGAAACCTTAAAATGTAATCTAATCTGTCCTCTATATTATCATCTTCAAATAAAAAGATATAACCTTTCCATTTAGTAGTACCCCCAAATAAAGAAGCACAATAGTATATTCCAGATTCAGACACATTAAACTTTATAGAGGCTTCATGAATTGATTCACAAATACTAATCAACTCCCCATTAAGTGTGTAAACCTTTATAGGTCTTCTCTTTAAACCTCCTACATAATCATTTCCATCAGAAATATTATAAGAGAGATTAAGACTCTTATAATGGGATATAAGACCCTCTTCTATACTAAGAGCTTCTTCTTTTGAGAGGTTGGAATGTAATATATTGTGAGTAAATCCATCCCACCCATACTTTACTATAGCTCTCCAAAAATAAGGATTGGTCTTATATCCAAAACCATTAGCCCATCTGAGTTCTGGTTTTCTCTTAGTAATTCCAACATAAGTAACATTGGTTATCTTATTTACATGGGAGTACACTATAAATTTATTATCCATAAATACCTAATATACAATGGGTTAGAGGTCCTCATATATTGCCTTTTCTTGTGCTCCTCTTACTCTATCATTCTGTGATAATTCCTTAGCAATAGCTCTTTCAGCTTCATCTAAGTCCTTAACCATTGATGGTATAAGTTTAATAATAGCACCTAATTCCTTGGTCTCCTTTATATCAAGTTCAGTTAAGTCCATACTCCTTAACTTCATTCTATACTTATCTACAAGCATCCTTGTATCATCCAGTAGTAACTCAGAAGTAGTCTTAAAACTTGCATATAGTGCTTGAGCTTCTTTCACAGTAGTATCAGGTTCCCAGTTATCCTTCATACCTTCACCCTGCTTAATAGCCTCTTTCCTCTCCTGTTCATCTATTATATACTTGTAATCACTTCTGGAGTCCTCCATAAAGTAACAATATCCAAGCTCTGTAATAGCTCTCTCCTTTGAGAGAGATTTATCTCTATTCCATATCTGTCTGAATGCCTTTAAAGCATAGGCTTCATCAGATATAACCAGATTATAACCATCTCTTTTGAATAATCTCATACTGCTTAAAACTAAAAAAGCCTCAAGCCTACTTAGGCTCAAGGCTTATATTTATACTATAAGTTGTGGTCCTGTAACAATAGTAGGATTTTCTTCAAACTCCTCAATCTCTGCTACAAATTTTACATCTCCATCTTGAATCATCATGTGCTCAACTCCATCAATCTCCATGATGTCAAACCTATATCCTACTACAGGATTATCTTTAATAACACCATCTTGCAATGAGCCAGGTTTATGTTGCATTACTGCATATCTTTTTGGATTGATATATACTATATCTCCTACTTCAATACCCCTAACCATCGGTCCAACAGCTACTACTGTCTGATATTCTTTTACTGAACCAGCTCTGGTACTATCTATAATACCACCAGTAGTCTTTAGGTCAGCAGGATATTTATTTAAAGTGACTACCATGTTATTGAACATGGGCTTCACCTTCTTTATTGTTGTAATCATCTTTTAGCTTATTTAAATATTTTAATCTTTTCTTGATTCCTATAAACCTATCATAGGTACAGGATAATTTACCTAATGATGGGACATTGAAATTGGTTCTCAACTTATCAAACTCCTCTTTGCTTAGGTCTTCCTTTAGAGGCAAGGCTTTGATGTTATTTCTAATAAAAGTCCAAAAGGACTCATAGGCTTCCTTCACCACTTGTGGTGGTAATCCAAGTTCTATGGATACCTGTTTTATTGCTTCTGAGTATATCATGAGAAATCAAATAATAACATCATCTTGAATGAACCATTCTCTTCATCTACTGATGGAATGTATCTTGGGTTTATCTTCCCATCAATGATGACCTTATTCTTTCTTAACTTACCCATGATGACCTGAAAGTGAGGAAGAGATATATCACACTCTTCCCTTACTTTCTTTTTAGTATCTTCACTCATAGTAACCTTATCAAGTATCTCATTATCTTTAATGACCTTGCTGAGTTCATATCTTTGCCTCACAAAAGAAGTAATGACATCCATTTCTCTCTCAGTCAAGTTATGAAAAGGTCTTAAAAATTGGAACCAATAATTAAAGAACTTACCATCTACCTTGCAAGGAATCCTAACTATTGAATCCACTTGCTTAGCCATAATTTATTCTCCTTCCTTTACTTCTTCCTCAGGTTCCTGTTCAGGCTGAGTCATTAGTACTTCAAATTCTGCACCACACTTATGCTTGAACTCTTCTGAGATATAAGGTGTAGTAGAAGTAATTACTGTCCATAGCCACTTCAATCTTTCATAGAAGTTAGCAAGATTAGACTCCTGCAAAGCCTGATTCAACTTCTGATTCTGCATATATAACTGTCTGCTTTGTTCAGACAACTGATGTGCAGTATTCTCCAGTTCTTCATAACTTAGCTTTCTCACTTCTGGAGTATCTTTGCCACCCTTTACAACTTTCATTTTATTCTTCTCTTCCATTTTATTTTTCTGCTAGATAATTTCCACCATACTTTTGTCCATACATTTTCTCCCATTCATGTATGTGTGCCTCACCAGTCTCAGTTCCACCACATTTGTCACAGTAATCTATGCCATCTGAGTTTCTTATTGCTAATGAAAGACAATGCTTACAATATACAACAGGTATATTATTATATTCTTCTTTGGGAGTCTCAAGCTCAACTGGCTTGACTTCTGTACTTAAGTTCTCCATAAATCTTCTCTTTAGTAATCTGTAACTCCCTACCACAGGTCCTCTTTCTATTATTGAAAGGTCTCTTTGGGACTTCTTCTCCCCAAGATACTACATGACCCCTTCTAATAGCCCTTCTAATACTTTTATATTTACCAACAGCACTATAAACAGTAAGCTGTGACATCATCTTAGGTTCATTGTACTGAGGTTCTTTTGTCTTCTTCTCTTCCATAATACCAGTTGTTTTTACTCATAAAATACTAAGTAAATCTGCCCTCCTAAAGGAAACATACTTACTATATCTTCTCTTCTAATTTCAAGCTCTTGAGCTTGCTTGATTACTTCTCTAACTGTAGAGCCTATAATACAAGTGATTAATGTCTTCTCCTCTTTCATATTTCTTAGTTTAATTGGGGGCAAGCCCTGACTTGCACAGGAACTTTAGGTTATGAGCCTAATGTGATTTCTATTTTCACTAACTTGCAAGAGCAGATAGAGAGAATCGAACTCTCACCAAAAGATTGGAAGTCTATTGTACTAACCTTTATACTATACCTGCGTTTGTTAGAGATTTGCTATTGGTACTCTAACTTTTCCAGTCTCAGCTTAGCTGGAACCTCCTATCATCTACACCATAAGGTATTCATAGTAGCACAGGATGTTACTCTCTCACTGTATGAATGGCAGCTTTTAGTAACTTGCTGAGCTTCTTATAGGAATCGAACCTATATAACTTCATTACAAGTGAAGCATAATAACCTTTATATTAAAGAAGCATAGTAGCCCCAGAGGGAGTCGAACCCTCACTGGGTAGAGCTTAAATCTACTGTCTCTTGACCATTGGACTATGAGGCTATCTTAATCCATTGTACCCTTTCTACATAATTCAAACAAGTATCTATACTTGTGAAGATTAGTAATGAAGGCTTCACATTCACTTCTAACTCCAGCAAAGTTAGAAGACTGGGGTAATTTAGTGTAGAAGGTATCAGTTCTACTTATCAGATTATCAATTGCTTCATGAGGACAAGTGAAATCAAAGTTAGTTCCCTTAAGGAAGTTTGGTTCAAGCTGTCCTTGAATACCTTGAACTTCTTCTGCAAGAATATCTTGATAATCAGATATTTCATCAATAAGTTCATCAATTCTTACATGGATTGAATTACTATATGCTGACCAATGAAGATTCTTAAACTTAGTCTTGAATCCTTCAAGTACACATAGAAAGTCTTTAAATTGATTTCCTTCATGTGAAGGAGATTCATATTCAAAACCTTCTAATAGATTATCTCCAAATGTATCTATCATGTTGTTTTAATTTGATGTTACAAAGATATGTATTATAATTTATATATGCAAGCAAATCTGCATATTTTTTTTTGTACCCCCTAAGAGACTCGAACTCTTACACTACTATTACTTCGCACTGGAGCCTAAATCCAGAGTGTCTACCAAATTCCACCAAAGGGGCATTAAGCTGTGGAAACTAATGGAGTTGAACCATTATCTAAGGATTTTCAGTCCCCCGCATAGACCACCTTTGCTAAGTTTCCATTTGCCATCTTTATAAGTGCTAACTTGTATTGCTCTTGCAATGAGCTGATTCCCTTGACTGATGGCATGTCTGAGAATTAACTTTGCTTATAAAAGTGGGAATAGTAAGAGTCGAACTTACTGAGTTTCTTATGTGCAGGTTTTACAGACCTGTGCCCTTCCACCATCAGAGCAGTACTCCCATTATAGATAAACTCTATATTCTTCTAAAGTAGTATTAAGGTTAATACAAGTATTAGAGTGTATATCTTCTTTAGGTATTAAGTATGTTGTTCCTTCATCTGTTAGGACAAATAGTAAATCACTTCCATTCTCATTAAAGTTCTTTATAGTTTGACCACTTCTATTTCCACCACATGTCTTTAAGGATACTTGATATACTCCATCTCTAATCTTAAATTTAGTAGTCTTTACTTGAACCTTAAGTAATTTGCCTTCTCTATCTATGATTAAATCATAATCTTGAGAGTCTGTTATTGGGATATTTACAGTATAACCCATTTTAGAAAAATAAGCTATTGCATAACACATCCCAATATCTCCTTGTTTCTTACTATTTATTGCATTTTCAAACATACCCATTATATTTGTTCCCCCATGAGGAATTGAACCTCACCTCATAGATTAAAAGTCTATTGCCCACACCTGTCTGCTATAGGGGAATATGTACCTCCACTAAGAATCGAACTTAGAATCTTCTCCTTAAGAGGGAGCAGCTTTAACCATTCAGCTATAGAGGCATTTATTGTTGTTCCAGCAGGAATTGAACCTACATTACTTGAGCCAAAATCAGGTGTAATAACCATTATACTATGGAACAATGTTCTTATCTTCTAATCATGATGCAAAGATAAGTCAAATATTTGAGATATGCAAATCTTTCACTAATTATTTTCAAGATAGTACGAAAATACTCCAGAAGTGAATTAAGATAATGGGTTGAATCTTAATTCAAGATTCAATACCCATCAACTTATTAGCCCATTTTTCAGTATAAAAATGATAATAATTGTATTTTCCATTCTTCCAACAACATCCAATATAATTATTAAGCCAGGCATGTAGTATAGAGGGAATACCAATAACTAATAAATATAAAGGACCAAGTATCTTACTCTGTTTTACATGACCACATTCATGTTTTATAACTGCTTCCTTGTCAGTGTAATCTTGATTAATAAACACATATTTTCCAAGAGTTACACCACCCTTAGCTCTTTGTAAATATACTTTAGCACCTACACTTCTTGAGTCATCATTCTCTATAACACATATTCTATTATCTTTAGATATAGACCTATAGATTATACCACACAAATTCTGTGGTAACTGCCACAGCCAAAGCAAACTACTTTTTAGTTTATTCATACCTTATATCTCTTTACATCCAACATTCTTGAGCTAACTCCTTGTGCATAGTATCTCCTGTCATTACTATTAACTGACACACAGATAGCACCTTCACACTTGACAATGTTTACATTCTTTATAACTTCTTCAATAACTCTTTTCATATATTTGTTTGTTTTTTAAAGTGTATAACAATCCCTTGAGCAGATTGGTTCTCTGCCAGAGTAAAGTTTCCAGTACCCCTACCATGATACTTCATTACAGGCGGTTAATCCCCAAGAGCACTTTACCCTCAACCTTTTCTCATATACATAGGTGTGCTACTGTAACTTATAATCAAGGCATTTTTTAGCAGGATTTTCACCTCATCCACAGGCATACCAGCCTTTATATAAGCTCCCTATTTATGGGAGAAGTGGATTACTACCCTGTCAGCTCCAAAGCCTGAACTTCTGCAAGGGACTTCTTTGGAGGAGAAATTAGATGTATAGTTCTAATTCTGGTGCAAACATACAAAAAATAAATGACATATCCAAATCTGGGGCTATTATTTATGAAAGTTTAACTATTGACTATATAATATGCTGTTCTTTTAAGGCTTTTAAACATCTTGCAGTCCATTCTACTAATGGTTCATCATTATCACAACTCATATATTGTCCAGTTTGGAATATAGAATGTACTATTTCATGTAGCACAGTAAGTTCAATTTCATCCTTTGAAAGTTTACTACCACCAGGCTTCTTTGTGCTAATGGTTATTACCCTTGAGGGACTCTCTGTTTCTCCAAATAACCACTTATCATTTTCATCAACTACTTCATCTACAAACTGTATTATCCAAGTACTCCCAAATAAATTATAGCTCTTCTCTTTCATACTTTTAATTTTTGGTCAAAGATAAGTATATAATAGATACTATCCAAATAATTTAATTTTTTTTTTTAATTTTTTTTTTGATTCATAGTCATGAGGGAGATATACACCAACCCCACCTCCCCCATCACTTAGCCAGTGGGGTTCCACCCCCTATGGTTAAACAATTTATTCATTAACAATTAAACATTTACAATTATGGACAATCAGTTAAAATTCCGTGAGACATTGACAGTTGAACAGTTTAAAGCAGCTCAACATGTAGACAAAATCCAAGTGAAAAAGAATCCTAAGACCAACAAGCTGTTCTTCACATTTGGTGCAAAGACAGGAGCAGTTGCAGTGAAGGGTATTCCTGCACATCCAATGGTGTCAAATGTTGAAGCACCTGATGGCACATCATTCTGGTTGCTGCATGAAGAAGGCACAGGTGGTGCTCCAGTGTTGGCAACATTCTAATGGAGGAGGGCATTTGCCCTCTTTCTGTTTTTTATTCTTCTAAGCATTGAATAGTATCTTTTAAGGCATTAATAGTTATGGACAAGATAATTTGGTTAGATGGTCATACATCAAGTATAGCTTCTGATGAAGCTTTCTCAAAGCAATATTCTGAGAATAATAAATGGTACATGAATCATGCTGATTCTACATTTGTTTGGATGGCTAATTGTTGGATGGAGATTTAATCTCTGTCCAATATACCATTTCTCTTCCTGAGCATTAATAGTACTTAGAAGAATATTGTATGCTTTGAGTAGTCTTTCTTTATGCTTTGAAGACTATAAAAGAGTGCAAGAATGAATGGGTCTTAAATGTCCTTTCTCTATGCTTTCTTTCTATGTTTGTTGAGTATCTCAAACTATGATTGTTTGATGGTTTAAATGATGGAAGAGTGAGTGGTTTATCATATCAATCTCACCCACATTATGCCACATCTCAGCACACAATAAAAAGAGAAAGAGGAGTAATGGAATAACTGGATTTACTGGTTACAATGTTATACTAAACAGTGCTTAGAGTTACATTGGACCATAAAAATGCTTATAATAAGCACACAACTTACATACCAATGGGCTAATTGAGGCAATCAATTGTGAATAATAGTAGCAGTTGACAGGACATATGCCATTAAAATATGTTAAGAAAGAGAACTAATAATATTATAGGATAATAAGTAGTAAGGATAAGATATTGAGTGATGTTACTTCATGTGTTGACCACTTAGGGGACCAAACATACATCCACCTGAAAGATGAAATAATGTGAGTGAATGGCAGCCTGTAAGTCCTACTTGAGACAAAAGTCAGTAGTGTTAAGACTTAGACATAATTATCAATAGAAGAGGTAAGTCAGAAATCCCAGAGGGACTCATATATATTAACCGAGTAAAGGAACACATTAAGAAGATAATCTGCCTATTTAAGGAAGAGTACACCTCTGCAAGTAAATAAGCTCATATTAAAGGCACATTAGCTCAGTGGTTAGAGCATCATATCCAATGATTTTAAAGGTAGTTGGAATGAAGGTCACTGGTTCAAATCCAGTATGTGCTTCAATTATTAACAAATTAACTTATAAACATTATGGCTAAGAAATACAACAGATGTAATTGTGAGTCTTTACTTAGAGCTACAGTTACAGACCAATTGGGTAAAACAGTTTCACTGTTTGGGACACATGCTTTTGAATGGTCAATAGTAATTGCATCAGACAACAGCATCACTATGCAGACCTTTAAAAGAGGTGATATTGCAAGAAAAGAGTTCAACAAATATAAAAGAAAAAGATAATGAAAAATATTTGTGGATTCATAGCTATTATAGGAATATTATCAGCAATTGCAGGAATAGTCACTCCTTTTACAGCACTTGCAACAGTAATATGTGGTGCATTATATTTATTTTACCCTTCTGAAAATATAGACAGGTATAATGAAGACAATGAATGATTTCAGAAAACTTGAGTCTCTTAATAAAGATAGAAGACTCAAGAAGGAAATAAGCAATATAACAGAGGGTAAGCCATTAGGTGCTATACTCATGTATCATCAAACTATTAAACAATTAACAAAATGAGAACATTCAAACTAATTACAAAAGGTGTGTTACTATATGTAACCATTCTTGTTACCTTATTATATATGATGGGTATTGACAGTATTTATGACAATGGATATTTCTTTCATGGTCTTATACTTGTATTAATACTTATTGGAGTGTGTTATAAAACTATTAGCAAAGAGGAGCTTGAGATACTTACATTAAATAAGTATTTCAATCATCTCGATGAAGAATTCAAATAAACTATAATCAAATGGTACGGACAATTTATGTAGTTTTTTACAAACATTAGGTTAAGTGACCCACAAGTAAGGAACATGAAACAATACAAGTTCTTATGTCCTTATGATATGGTACAAGTTGGAGATATGATTGAGGATGATAGATATTCTCAGAGGATGTATGTAGTAGGCTGTACTCAGTGTGCGAATGATGTACAAGATGGCATTATACTTAAAACCATTCAACCATCTAAGATAAATGGTATTAAAGTTATATGTGATTGGAGCATTAATAATAAACAGATAGGAAACATGGAAGCAAGAAATATCTCAGTAACTCTTGAACAAGCAAGAGAAATGGTACAACAGTGGTAATTCAACTCTTCGGACATTGGCATTGAATGCCTATACAGAGCAAGAGTTAATGGGCTATGATTATATCAAGCAATTGGTAAAGAGAGAAGCCACTTCTGTTATAGTTCCAGAAGGAGAAGTAAAGAAGATTACTGTTTCACAGTAAACTGGCTATTGTAGCTAAATACTTCAATGGTTCTTGGAATAAGACCACAAGAAACACAGGTTATTTTCTTGGCAATTATAGCACATCATGTGGTCCTGTAGTTGATACCTGCAATGGTGTTGGTGTATATCAGCATAATATGGTACAATATGCAGGTGTAATTTATTTCAAGAATCAAGAGGATGCCATTAAAGCTGTCAAGATATTAGGTGAGAGTGTCAAGGATTTATTTTAAATATGTGTTTATAAAGGATTTCATTTTATTTATGTTTTTAGAGTAGCTCATGTTGTGAAACACAGCTACTCAAACTGCCTTTGTAGTGTAATGGATGCACGCATCTCTCCTAAAGATGAAGTTAGAGTTCGACTCTCTACAGAGGTACTAAAATATAAAATTATGGAAGAACTAAAATTAATAAGAGATGATTACTGGGCTACGAAGGATGGAAGAATCTATAGCACTAAAAGAAATAGATATTTAAAGCAGAGAGTAGGTCCAAGGGGATATATGATGGTTAATTTAAGTATAGATGGTAGATGTAAAACTTTTACTGTACATAGATTAGTAGCTACAGCTTGGATACCTAATCCAGACAACAAAGAACAAATAAACCATATAGATGGAAATAAGGCTAATAATAGTATAGATAATTTAGAATGGTGTACATCATCACAAAAATATCATCCATGCTTTTAGTACTGGTCTTAAGATTCCAGCTAAAGGATTAGCAACAAAGAATGGTAGGTTTAATGACGAAGATATTGTAGAGATTAGAAGGTTATATGATGAAGAACATTTATCTCAATATAAGATAGCTTCTCTCTATAATGTCACAAGGTCTGCAATTCAACAAATAGTAAATAACTCCACCTATAAAGGGGTATAAGAAGTTCGAGTCTTCTTGGGGGTACTCAATTTTAGTTCGGGCAATAGTAATATTGCTACAGGAGACTGGTATGTGAATATAGGTCTCCTTTTGTGATGTCTCCATAGTTCAAGGGAAAGAACAATAGTCTTCTAAACTATATATCTGAGTTCGAGTCTCAGTGGAGATACAATGGGGGATTTAGCTCACTATTTCTACTAAGCAGAGGTAACCTGAAGGAAAGCAAAATGTGATGCTTATGGGCAAGCCATAACCACTTAATGCAAAACTTAAATGTGGAGGTATAAAGAAGAAGTTACGTGACTTTTATAATTAAGTTTCAATAGGAAACTGATTTGACTTTGTTAGGACATTCTTTCAACATGAAATGAATCCATTTACCAAGGGGCATAATTTGGATTTGATTGCTAATTATTTGGTAAGAGAACATGCAAAGACTGATGGAAAGACATCAAACAATTAACTGACAACACTTATAGAGTTGCTGCCTAAATAGGCTGAGCAGCACTTGCTTGGAAACAGAAAGGTGTAATCCTGCCCAAACAGATAGTTCTCTGTTTCATGGGTTTGTGGCAGTAGATAGAACAGAAACAGAGTGGTGGATTGTGTTGATTTCTGGTCAACCCCAGTGGATAACCAACCACATATCAAATAGGTAAGCATGTGAAATTCTTTTATTAAAGATTGGTAAGACTTGGGTTCGAGTCCCAAATGCTCCACAATTAAAACAAAATGGGGATGTGGTGAAATAAAAGCAAGTTTTATCCTCTTATGAGTGTTCTCCCGAAGGGGTAGTGTATTATAGGAGTTACTTCAAGGTTTACACAATAGTTTTGGGTACTATCAAATAAAGGTTCGAGTCCTTTCATCCCCACACAAAGATTAGTGATATACAACACTTACTTCAATATTATACATAAAATAAAAGTAAATTAAAGTAAGAAAGGAGTAGATTTTTATATCAACTTATGCCCTTAGGGGCAACAATTTCAAAAGGTGTTGTAGAATATTCTATCTTTTAAAGGCTATCAGTTTAATTACTGGTAGCCTTTTCTTTTATACACATTCATGTGATAATTAAGATATGTTTTACTAAAAAAAAAACAATGAAAAATGGAAAGAGTGGAGCTGAGAGCTTCGCAGAAAGCATGAGAGAAAAATTAGGTCTTGACAAACCACTTCCTAAAGAAGTAATGGATGATTTGAGGGAAGGGGTAATTGACCTTGGTAAAAAGACAGGTGATACTGATACAGAAGATGTATTGGATAACTGCCTGATTGAATTGAAAAGATTAAAAGATGACCAAAGTAAGGCTATTGTAATTACTTATCTACTTGGTACTCTGCCTATGGACTTGCAGAAATTCATTGCAGAACAACAGCAAAGGATTGTTGTAGGTATTGCAGCTAAGAATTTAGCAGGTGAAGGTCCAGAAGCCATGTTGGGTATGCTTCTTATGAGAGCTATGCTTGGTAATAAAGATTCAGATGAATAATGAAATCAAAGTAAGTCTCAGTGTCACATTACAAGGTAGTGTGATGCTGAGCCAAGAGCAGGCTAAAGCTCTTGAGGAAGAAAAAGTAGGCACAGGTTATGATACTTTCTCTATGAGAGTAGAAGGTAAGAAGAGTGATGGTAAGAAGGATATTCAAACTATTACTGTAAAAACCAGAAAGTGTAAACCTGCTGGTCAATCTCTCAACCTTAGTATGGATGCTTATGAGTACATGATAGGAAAAGAAGCTCCTTACTTTGTTAAACCCAGAGATTGGGAGAAACTTACTAAGAAACAGAGGCTTGAAGCACATCTCAAAAGGATATGTGAAGAGCTTGGTGGAGTAAGTTTCACCTATGCTGTATTGGGTAATTAAATCATTTATAGTGTAGGTAGTATGTTATTTGTATCAATTATAGTAGGATTGTTAGGTATTATCTTACTAATAAAGACTTTTGTTAGGTACCACCCTTATTTTGACTTAATCACAAGCTATAACAAGTATATACTATTGCTATGGTATGATAAGGATGGTGGAAGAACTTACATAAAACTATTGGAAATATGAGCAAAGGGAGAGTTTTAACTAAGAAGAAGTGGAGAAATGGGCAAAGAAGAAAACCAAAGAATACCTATAGAAGTTTCAAGTTTCCAAGAACAAGCAGGTTCCATAAAGAGTTTGATGGAGTTCACTTGTCTATGAGAGATTCTTGGAAGATACCTATTGATTTAGAATGGACAAAGTATTAGAATTTATGATGAATATAATTAAAGGTTCAATATGGATAGTGGCATTCATATTAGGAATTAACTTATCTTTTGAGATGATTTCACAAGCCAACACAATGGAGAACATTGTAGGGTTCTTCTTATTAGCATTAATATTCTTGGTTTCCTACAAGACCAAGTGTTTTACTTCTATTAAAATGAAAAAAGAAAAGTGACTGAGGAAAAGGTAAAGAAGGGTAAAGAGCTTCTTGAAAGGCTCAACAAACTTAAAGACCAGAAAAGTAGATGGGAAAGAGGAGTGTGCTTCTTTATAGTTGAAATTTCTGATTCTATAAGATATAATGGAGCACAACATACCTATAGTGTAGATGATTCCTTTATCAACTTTGATGAGGTCAAGCTTCTTGCTATAGCCAAACTTAACAGGAGAATTTCAGAAGTCCAAGAAGAGTTTGATGAGTTATAAGAAATAAACTAAATGTCTAATAATAAATTTAAAGAAAACATGAAAAGTAAGTTTTTAATTGGGCTGTTAATAGCCTTTATGGGGATGGTAAGTCTATCATCTTGTGAGAGAATTGATGCTGGACATGAAGGTATTAAAGTAAGCCTTTATGGGGATGATAAGGGAGTTGGAGAAGCTGCTCTTGTCACTGGTAGAGTGTGGTACAATCCTTTTACTACTGAGATATATGAGTATCCTACTTATGTGAGAACAGTAGATTATGCTCCATTTACAGTTAATGCCCAAGATGGGTCTGAGTTTACAGTTGACCCTACTGTATCCTTGAAGATTATGGATGGTAAGTCTCCAGAAGTATTCAAGAAGTACAGAAAGCAGCTTGATGATGTTATTACAGGAACTCTGCTTAACTATGTAAAGGATGCCTTTAGAATACAGCTCAATAGTTTTACTACTGATTATATAGTAAGTCATAGAGATAGTATAGAGAAATCCATTGAAAAACATCTTAGTGAAGCATTGCATAAGGAAAACTTTCAGTTGGAACAGTTGACATCTGGTCTCAAATATCCTCAGACCATTGTAGATGCTGTAAATGCCAAGAATAAGGCTGTGCAGGAAGCAATGAGAGTGCAGAATGAAGTAGCTGTAGCTAAGGCTGAGGCAGAGAAGTTAATTGTAGCTGCTAAGGCTGAGAAGGAAGCTAATCAACTTAGAGAACAAGCTCTTACTCCAGCAATTCTTGAGAAGATGTGGATTGAGAAATGGAATGGGACTGTACCAACAGTAATCACTGGTGGGAATACTTCTACATTTTTGGATTTAAGTAAAATAAGAAAATAGTATGAAAAACAGAGTGATAGAAATAGATGACAATGTAGCAGCTTTAGAGATTATCTATAAAGGAACTCAACTATTATGTTATATAGACAAAGTTGATTTACCTAAGGCAGCTTCAATAAGAGGAACTTGGCATATCAATAGGAATACAAGTGGGCATATTGATGGAGTTAAGACTAAAATTCAAATTAATAAGGTTAGGAGGCAAATATGGCTTCATAATCTTATATTTGAGAAGTCTAATCCTGAAAATGTTGTAGACCATATTGACCATAATACCTTAAATAATGTTAGAAATAATCTTAGAGAGGTTAGCAAAGAGCAGAATGCTCAAAATGTTTCTATTACTCTGAATAGTACTACTAAATGTAGGAACATCACCATAGAGGATGGTAAATATAGGGTAAGAATTGGAGGTCATTCCTTTGGTAGATATAATACCTTAGAGGAGGCTCAAGAGGTAGTAAGAAGGGAGAGAAAAAATATATTTCCTTTATCCTCTGAGTTAGACAACAAGATTACTATATAGTTACCAGTATATGGTCAAGTTCCTACAATATTTAAAGACATAAGTAAATAGTCATGACTTGGTTTATTATTGGTATGATTCTTACTATAATAATAGTGGATATTATGAAAGATACCCATTTTAAATGCTATAATGGGATGAAGGTTGTGGAGGAGTCTGAGGTAAGAATACCCTTGTGGTTTTTTATCATGATTATTCTTGTTGAACAAATTCCTGTTCTTAACATTTTACTGTTTTTGACTTTTCTTGTAGCATATTTCATATTTTCCAATATGAAGCCAGAAATGTATCTTGTTAAGTATATCCCAAGTTTAAAAGGGGAGACTTATGTAGGAAAGATTGTGATTAAAATTAAAAAGCTCTTATGCACTGAAATATAGAACTTTCTTTCAAGTTATAATTATGAAACAAAAAGTAGTTAATGTCCTTATGCTCTTACTTATTGGTGGTCTATATGGGTTATACTATATGGACTATCAAGAAGAACATAGGGAACCTGATAAGGTGGATGTGTTGAGATTACAGCAACCAGAGTTCTTACTATCAGAAGCTCCTGATGATTATCTTATGGAGGCTTTAGAGTATTATAATGTTAAACATAAGAACATTGTATATGCTCAGGCTATACTTGAGACAGGTCATTTCAGGTCTAAGGTCTGCAAGGAGTACAATAACTTGTTTGGACTCTACAATAGTTATAAGAAAGACTATTATAAGTTTGACCACTGGAGTGAGAGTGTGGTTGCCTATCTCAATTACATACAATATAGATACAAACCCCCGGATGATTACTATCAATTTTTGATTAATATAGGGTATGCTACTGATACAAACTATATACAAAAAGTAAAAAGTATAGAACATGGACTTAGTAAGAATTAAAGGTTATGAAGACTATTATGCTATAAATAAAGCAGGTCAGATTTATTCCTTTAGGAGAAGGAAATTCTTGACTCCTTTTAAAGATAGAGGAGGATATTGGTTTGTTAATTTCAATGTTAATGGAGTTAGAACCTTTCCAAGGATACATAGACTTCTTGCTATTCAATTCATTGAAAATCCTAATAATTATGAATATGTAAATCATATTGATGAAAATAAGGAGAATAATAATTTGGCAAACTTAGAATGGGTTACTTTTAAGGAGAACCTATTACATGGTACAAGAATAAATAGAATAGCTAAACACTTTGAGAAACCTGTAATTGGAACAGATTTTGAGGGTAATGAGCTTTCTTTTGATTCTACTACCAAGGCAGCTTTATTTGTAAATGGAGATAAGTCAGCTATACAAAGGGTTTGTAGAGGACAGAAACTTACTGCCTATGGTTACAAGTGGAGATATGCGGAAGACCCGCAATATGTAGAAAAACTAAAGAATATAGTAAAGAGATATGGATAGAGAACAGGCTCAGGAAGAGATAATGAATATAAGGAGTAATTCTATACTCTGTGAGTTACCTACCAGTTACTAAAATATTTATACTATTGCGTAGTTCATATATTTGTCATATCTTTGTAGAAATACAAAGAATGATTAAATATGGAAAAGAAAAACAATGGTAAAGTATCAGGTGTTTATTGCATAATCAATATTCTTAATAATAAAAAGTATATTGGTAGTAGTAAGAATATCTATAGTAGATGGTTTAAACATAAAGCTAATTTAAGAGGAAATTATCACCCTAATTCTTATTTACAAAATGCTTGGAATAAGTATGGTGAAGAGAATTTTCATTTCATCATATTGAAAAAGTGTCCAGAAGAATGCCTTTTAGAGACTGAACAGAGTTACATAGATAATTTAAAGCCTGAATATAATATTATGTTGGAGGCAAAAAGAACTACTGTAACTGAGGTTATTAGAGAGCATATAAGTGAAGGAGTTAGAAAAGCTATTAGTGAAGGAAGAATGCCTTTGAACCCTATGATTGGGAAGAAGATGTCTCCAGAACATTTAGCTAAATTGCCTCAAAATCAGAAAGGATATAAATGCCCAAAAAGGCAGAAAGGGGTTTATGTTTATGATTTAGATATGAATCTGGTTAGTAAATATAACACCTTAAAAGAAGCAGGAGATTTTATTGGTGTTGCCTTTCAGGTTATAAGTTATGCTGTGTTAAAGAGTAAGTCACACAAATGTAAAAATTATTATGTATTCAGAGAAGAGCAAAATAGACAGGAAGGAAATACAGAAGGAAATTCTTGAGATAAAATCTCAAAGCATCTTGCTTCAATTACCTACTTCCTTTGGTAAATCTAAGATAGGCATTGATTTGGCTTTAAGAGATAATCCCAGTAGCATACTTGTAGTAATACCAAGATTAGTCTTGATAAACAACTGGAAAGAAGAGTTTATTAAGTGGGGATTAGAATCTTGGCTTGAAAGAGTGTATTTCAGTACTTATGTAGGATTGAATAAACATGTAGAGGAAGAATGGGATGTAGTCATCTTTGATGAAGTGCAACACATGTCAGAAAGATGTAGGGAATTTGTATCTACAATGGAGATACATCATTCTATCATGCTTTCAGCTACAGTTACCAGAGATATGAAGTGGGAACTAAGTCAGTTGTTTCCTGATTTACATATTTATACAGTGAAGATGAAGGAGGCTATAGACAATGAAATCCTTCCTGACCCAAGAGTGTTCCTTATCCCTCTTGAACTTGATAATACACATGCTGTACATACTGTGATTGAGCATCCTAAGGCTAAGATTGTCAGGGAATGTCTGTATAAGGACAGATGGCAGTATCTTAAGGATAAATCTATTCAAGTGCATATTAAATGTACTGAATTACAGTATGTGATAGAGTTAGGAAACAAGATAGAGTTCTGGAAGAGGCAATATATGAGAACAAGAAATGAAGGAGTAAAGACAAAATGGTTATTCCTTGCAGGTCAAAGGCTCAAATTCCTTTCACAATTAAAGAACCCTATTATCTTATCTCTTCTGGAGAAGCTGAAATCAGAGAGGGTACTCACATTCTGTAGCTCTATTGAGCAGACAGAAATATTAGGGGAAAACTGTATTAACAGTAAGAACAAGGAATCCTCTATGGTACTTGATATGTTTAATCACAAGAAGTTGGACCACATTACAGCATGTAATATGCTGAATGAAGGTATGAACCTTGTAGATTGCAGAGTTGGTTTATATGCTAATCTGAACAGCAGTGATATTATCATCAAACAAAGATTGGGTAGAATACTCAGGCACAAAGACCCTATTATTATCATCCCTTACTTTAGTGGTACAAGGGAAGAGGAGTTGGTTGAGAAGATGCTTGAGGACTATAATCCAGAGTTGGTTATGAAAACAAATTTAAGTGAAATAAAAGTATGAGAAACAGAGTTAAAATTACTAAAGCAAGCTACATTGTAAATCCTGAGAAGAAGGTGGTAGTTTGTGTTCTGGAGTGTGACATGCAGTTGCAGAAACATCCTGCATGGATTGATATTTATCCCAAAATGTGGGCTAATCTTCCACTTGTAGACCTCGATGGCACATTCAAGGTAAGAGCCATTGCAAGGTGCAATGAGGAAGATGCCTTCAATGAAGAGGTAGGTAAGAGGATTGCAGAATCCAGAGCAAAGGGTAAAGCATTTGCTACTGCTGCAAAGGTTTACAAAGAAATTGAGAAATATTTCTTGAACTGTGCTGCACTTGTGAATGAATCTGTGGAGGCTTGTGAACAGACTGTGAAAGTTGAGGAAGCTCATGTTGAATTGCTGATTGGAGAGTAGTATGACAATCTCATTGAATGACAAGGTTATTAAAAAGAGTGGGGTTTCTCTTGGAGAGGTCTTACTTATGATAGCCATTCAAAACAATGTAGATTTCAATGCTGCTGAAAGTGAGTTGAAGAAAAAAGGACTTATTAGTACAAGTTATGATAGGGAAACACATCTTCCTGTAGGGTTATTTGTTACTTCTACAGGGAATAATGTGGTAAATAATATCATTCTTGACTCTGATAAGTCTGTGGGGACTGATGACTTCAATCAAAGAATTGAAGCATTAGTACCTCAACTTCAATCCATTTATCCAGAAGGAAAGAACTTTAACAATCAGTATTGGAGAGGGAATAAAACTGACATTAAGAGGAAGTTACAGACTTTCTTTAAGAAGTATGGGAATGATTACACTGATGAACAAATCATTAATGCAACTCAAGCCTATGTTTCTGGCTTCAATGGGGAATATAAGTTCATGAGATTACTTCAATATTTCATTTGGAAAGAAGAAGTGAAGGATGGTACTAAAGTGCCTATCTCAGAACTGGCTAACTATATTGAGAATGAAGGTCAAACAGACTCCCTTACTGATAATTGGACAACTACATTGGTTTAAGCTATGGAAGAGAAGGATTCATTTGATAGGGCACTGGAGAAGTTAATACTCCGAAGGCAGAGAATATTGGATGGCAAGATAAATTGTATTCCATTGTCTTTCCCAAGATTAAGAGTGTGGCTCCCCGGAATAGAGAAAAGAAGGTATAACATTATTACTGCAAATCAAAAGGTAAAAGCTAACTAATTTATTTAATCTATTGTGTAATTGGAAATATTGTTTTATGTTTGCACTGACAAATATATTATAATATGGAGAAAATAACAAGAGATTTAAAAGTATCAGGTATTTATTGTATAGAAAATAAGTTGAATCATAAAACTTACATAGGAAGTTCAAAGAATCTTTACCAAAGATTATTGAAACACTTTGCCTTATTAAGGCATAATAAGCATGAAAATGCTCATTTGCAGAGTGCATGGAATAAGTATGGTGAGGAGAGTTTTGAATGGTTCATATTAGAGTTGTGTGATAAATCTATATTGACTGAAAGAGAACAATATTGTTTAGATTTATTAGGAGGAGAATATAATATTACTAAGAAAGTAGAAAGGAATATTCTATCTAAGGAGTCAAGAATTAAACAAGGTGAAACAAGAAGAAGGTTACATCAAGAAGGCAAGCTTGATTTTAATTTCAATCCTGTTACTTTGTATATTTATGACTTAGATGGGAATCTGTTATTTAAGAACCCTCTGGGATTGAAAGATACAGCTACTAAATTAGGTATCTCTCCTTCAAGTATATGTAGGGTAACTAATGGAACTTATCAACAATGTAAGGGATATAGGTTCTCTTATAAACTTGAACAGTTACCACCACTCGAAGTTAAATCTAACAAACAAAATACCAAATATAATAATTATAGGCACTGCCCTACTATAGAGTAATCTATAGATGTAACACCTGAATATCCTCGGAAGCTAAGTCAAAAAAAAAATTGATATGCTAACTTGAGGAGGCATAGGCTATACCTTGAGTATAGATTCAGCCCCAGAGACTAAATGCAGGTGCTCCTATTTAAATAGTAGGATGAAGACATAGTCCAGACCACAAAACATGATGCTTTGCTGTGGCTTTTAACTGTGGTTAAAGTCATGTGTAGTGAAAACTATAGTGGTATGAGGAAAATCAAAACTTGCTGACTATATGCTTGTTTATGAACCCTTCTTCTATGCAATTGAGCACCCTGACCAACTAAGGTTGAAGATACTCTATTTTACCCTTGAAATGGGTAAGGAAGAAAAGTTCTATGAATTCTTATGTCACCTGTTATTCAGGCTTGATAGAATAAGAATAAGTCCAACTGACTTGAAGAGTACTTCTGCTGATAGACCAGTTCCTCAAGAGATATTAGACTTACTTGCATCTGAAAGATATGTGACATATATTCAAAAGTTTAAGGAGACTATAATCTATATTGACTCTGAGAGAAACCCTACAGGTATTAATAAATATTGTAGGAATTTTGCTTTGAGTAGAGGAAAGTTCCACTTCAAGAAAGTTATCATGAAGAATGAAGCTGGGCTTGAGGAGGAAAGGGATGTAATAGACTATTATGAACCAGATGATAAGGATGAATATGTTGAAATTATCTTAGACAACTATTCAAATCTTATGCAAGAGAGTGGTATGAACAAAATGCAGACTATTGAGAAGATGAGTAAGTATTTCATCACTCAGAGAGACCAGTTTGATTTCAATATCACTGCAATTCAACATCAAGCTCAAGCTCAGGAAGGAATTGAGAACCAGAAGTTGAATAAGATGATGCCTTCATCAGATGGTCTTGCAGATTGTAAGACTACTACCAGAGATGCAAATCTGGTGCTTGGTTTGTATAGTCCATTTAAGTATGGTCTAAGGGAGTATGAAGGTTATGATGTGACCAAATTCAAAAACAATATAAGGTTTATGCAGGTTATTGAGGATAGAGATAATGGAGCAGGAGGTCAAATATGTCCATTGTTCTTTGATGGAGCAGTGAGTACATTTACTGAGCTTCCACTACCCAATAATAAGCCTGAACTGGAGAGATGTCTTGAGTATATTGAGACAGTTGTAAGAAGGAGAACTAACTATACTTTCATGAATGTCTCTATAAGAAAAGCCAGAATAAGGAAGTGGAAGATGAATTTGCATAGGTTGATTAAATTGATTACCTTTGCAGACTAAATTTTTAAATAAGAAGAATGAAAGCATTGATTTTAGCTAAGTCAGGCTTTGGTAAATCAACCTCTATTGGAGAGATACCAGAGCTTGGATTGAAAGGGTTAGACCCTAAAGTGACTTATTTGATAAGTTGTGTGAATAAGCCCTTGCCTTTTAGAGGGGGTGGAAGTAAGTATCAAGTTACTACTCTTAAGGAGATTGGTAAAGGTAACAGGATTATAACCAATGATGCGAAAGAAGTTGCTCAAATCATTGAGATGTTAGCCAGTCCTCAATCCCCATTCACCAATATAGTACTGGATGATATGAATTATATCAGTCAGGATTTCTATATGAAGAATGCAATGAAAGGTGGTTGGGACACTCCTAAACAGATTGGTTATGGAATGGGGTTAATCTTTGATGCAATCAATCTTGTGCCAGAAAATAAGAACATGATTTGTCTTGCTCATTATGAGGAATATAAAGACAAGAATGGTGATAGTATCTCTTATAAATATAAGAGTACTGGTAACATGGTTGATTCATATATTACTCCTGAGGGTAAGTTTGAAGTGGTTCTTTATGGTAAATCTTCCTTTGATTCCAAAGAGAAGAAATCCATCAGAGAATTTGTTACCAATGATGATGGAGTATATCCTGCAAAGAGTCCTGTTGGCATGTTTCCTCTATATATTCCCAATGACTTGGGTCTTGTAGTTAAGAAAGCACAGGAATATTATGGATAGGGATGAAGTAGTCAGGATTAGTAGGCTTGTAGCCTTTGGTGGACTGACTGGAGAAGATGCTGCCAATCTTCTATTAGATTATTGCACTGAGCATGGTAAAGACCCTAAATTGTCTGTAACTTTTATACAGACTATTATGGGAATAGGTATGCTCCAGCCATATTTAATGGAAGCATTAGAGTATTATGAGAAGAAGTACACCATAAATAAATTACAAAGTAAACCCAATAATATGGGACAAAGACAAATAATTTTAATAAATTAAACATTATGAATAGAGAATTATCAAGATTTGAGCTTGCAATTGTAAAGAGAACAGCTCAGAACACTAAGAGTTTGAGAACCAAAAGAGACAAACTTGTAGAGAAGATTGAGAAAGCACAGGAAGAACTGGGTGTAATCAATGAAGCCATTGAAGGCTTTGAAGCTCCTATCAAGACTATGACTGGTGGTTTCACTTCTGAGGAAGTTCTTGCTGGTATCATGGCAGTAGCAGAAGCAACAGAAGCAGCTCCAGAAGGAGAAGTTTCAGAAGAGGTTGTAGGAGAGGTAGAAGTACCTGCATCTGAGGCAGTTGCATTGGCAGAAGAGGCAGCACCTGCAAATCCATTTGGAGAAGTGGCAGATGAAATGCCTTTCAAAGATTAATCACGTAAAATCAGTAATTTAAGATGAAGAATTTAAACAAAAGTTTCATGGCTGTTAAGGTAGGTAAAGAATCAGTTGAAGGTTCTTTCAAGATGTACAAAGGTATGGCTGCATTCAATATTGTAGCTGTAAATCCTACTAAGGCAGAATTAGAAGCTCTCACAGGTAGAGAGATTGAGAATGACCCTGAATATGTTGGTAAAACTGATGAAGGTAAGGAACAGGTAAGGGTGGTATTCTATGCAAAGACTGCTCCTGATGCTAAGTTGAACAATGGTATTGAATTGCTTATTCCTATCAGCTTTATATTGACTAAGGATTATAAGGTTGGTCAGACAAGTGGTAAATGCCAGATTATTGATAAGTTTGGTAGAACTGCATGGGCTACAAAAGAAGAAGTACAGTCCAAGTCTATTCCACAATACTCTTCTGGACCAGCCAATATCAGTGCTGACTATAGACCTGCATGGCAGGGTGAGGAATTCTTGGTTGACTTCCTTATTCAGTGGTTGAATATTCCTAATCCTGCCAACTATAAAGATGGTAAGTGGATTATGAAGGAAGACCCCTCTGACAGTGAGGTTTCTCTGGATATGGCAGCTCTGTTCAAGGGTGATGTAAAAGAGCTTAAAGAGCTTGTTACTCTTGCTGCAGCATATACAGTTAAAGGTGCAGTAGGTATCAGAACTGTAGATAATGAGAATGGTACAAGACAGTATCAGGCTGTATTTACAAGGAAGTTTGCTAAGAATGCTGTAACAGATTACAGTAGGATTGATGCTGCAATCACTGAGTTTCAGAATGCAGGTGGTGCTCCTAATACAGAGTTCTCTACACAACCTTTGCATGAAAATGTAGTAGAAGCTACTTCATTTACTGCACCTGACAATGACCCATTAGGAGCAGCAACAGCTCCTACAGCAACTCCTTGGGGTTAATAACATAAAGATTTAGAATTATGGCTATTAGTATTGGTAAACCTAATATCAGATTAGAAGAGATTTTATCAAAGGTATCAGAGTTAGATATTCTGAACTATTATTTTGGAGTAGACAAGATACCAACAATTATATCAAGTCCATTAAGACCTGATAACCATCCATCCTTTGGTTTTTATAGCATAGATGGTCAGAAGATACATTGGACAGACTTGGCTACAAAAGATAGAGGAGGAACATTTGATTTATTAGGTAAGTATTGGGGGGAGAGTTACAATGATGTGCTTGCACATGTTTGGGAGGACTTACCCAAGATTACTAAGACTAATGGCTATAGTGCATTAGGTAAACCTAAGATTGTCACTACTAAGGAGTACAGTTCTAACCTTGATTTACAATGTAAGACAAGGGAATGGAGAGAGTATGACCTTGAGTATTGGGCTTCATTTGGTATCACTTTAGAGTGGTTGAAATATGCTGACATTTATCCTATATCCTATAAAATAATCATAAAAGGAGAGAACAGAATGGTCTTCCCAGCAGATAAATATGCTTATGCTTATGTAGAATATAAGGAAGGAAAAGTCACTTTAAAGATATATCAACCATTCAATCAGAAAGGATATAAGTGGTCCAACAGGCATGATAGGTCAGTAATTAGCTTATGGACTAAAGTACCTGAATTTGGGGATAAGATATGTATCTGTTCCTCAATGAAAGATGCTTTATGTCTATGGGCAAACACTGGGATACCAGCATTGGCTATTCAAGGAGAGGGCTATGGTATTAGTGATACTGCTGTTAATGAACTCAAAAGAAGATACAAGGAGGTATTTATCTTATTGGATAATGATAAAGCTGGTCTCATAGATGGAGAGAAACTATCAGCATCCACTGGGTTCACTAACATAGTATTGCCACATTTTGAAGGAGGAAAAGATGTCTCAGACCTCTATAAAACAATAGGAGACAAAGAACAATTCAGAGAAATAATTTTAAGCCTATTTAATAGGTAATGTTTTATCACTAAAAAAAAAAATCATGGAATTTAGAAAAGTAACCATCATCAACAACAAAACTCAGTCCCAAAAAGTTATTCAAGCATCTACTGCAACTACACTGGGTGAGTTGAAAAGAGAAATGAGAGAAGCAGGTATTGAATATGAAGGAATGACATTCTTTGAAGGTCATTTGAGAGCAGAATTGAAAGATGATGCTTCTATCCTTCCTACCAACATTCCTTATAAAGGACAGGTAGTAAATGATTTGACATTCCTGCTGACTGCACCTGAAAAGAAAATCAAGTCTGGTGCTATGTCAAGGGCAGAAGCCTACAATGCAATCAAGGCAAGAGGCTTGCAGGATGAGTGTGTAAAAAGGTTCGGAAAGAACTTCACTATGTGTAAAACTCAGGACTTGATTGACCTGTTGGGTGAAGGCTCTTCAAAACCTGCTCCTGTAAAAGAGAAGAAGGAAGTAGTTGTAGAAGAGAAAGCTACAAAAGAAGTAGAAATATCTAAGGAAAGTTCAATTCCTGAAGGTAATGTTGCAGGTGCATTAGAAGTTCTGTTGGAAGGTCTTTATGGTAGTGATACCATCGAAGAAGCTACCTATAACAGAGCTATGGCTGAACTGAAAGGTACAGATTACAAAGAACCTAAAAAGATGTCAAGGTCAGAAATAAACAAGATGTTTGACTTTGTTCATTAAGTAGAAACCAGTGAGGGAGGAGGCTGAATAAGCCTTCCCCCTCATTTTTTTTTATCATGCAATGACCGAAGAAATAAAGAAACAAGTCCATGAACTATATGATAGTATCATGGAAAGACCAAATCAAATCCTACAGTTCTTTCAAGACTTCTTTGGTGAAGGGAGAGTAGATATGCAGGGTTTTCCTACTGAGGATGGATTATATACATACCTTAGTGTAACTCCCTTGGGAACATTCATGGAATGGAGTAATATAGTAGATTCTTCTGCTTACCAAAATATGAATAAAGAGGACCGAGATATAATAAATCTCTTTTGGACAGCAGAAGGTGCTAATAATGAAACTGTTGTAAGTGACTCTGCATTGGCTAAATATTTCTTGCCAATAATAAAGGAGAAGATTGCTAATACTATGTTCAATGGCTTATTTATTCTTATTTATTTTCCTACAGTAAGGATTACAAATGAGTATGATAAGTATGTTGATATTAAGGAGTTATGGCTTAAAGTTCCATTTAATTGGCAGGGAAAAGGTAAGGGATATTTTGGAGTGAACAGGTCTAATTATCCACTAAACCACTTTAAGGGAGGGTATATGCACAGTCATGTATCTTCTATTCCAAGAAACAACTTTGAGAATTTCCAAACACCTTGTACTGGTAGAGGTCCTATCAATTCTTCTCTTTCTACATTAGCTATAGGATATGATGAAGCCATTTGGCAGTTATTATGTCTGGAGCTTGACAGGTATGTAAGAGTAGAATCTATTGATGGAGTTCCACACCACAGACTTGAGAATATTCCTGCACCAGAGATGGGAGATGCTAAAGATAAATTCTCTATGCAATCCCTTAGAGGTGTGGTTCCTTGGAATAGTGCCTTTGGAAGAGAGCAATTCAAGCTATTCATTAAATACCTTCTGGAGACTAAGAAGATTAGGTTCAACTATAGTAATGGAAGTTATGGGATAGGAATGTCCTTCATTGATACAGTGGTTCTTATCAGTAATGAATTTATTAGCTGGTATAATACTGAATATAACAAGCATACTTTTGATATTAGTTATACTGACCTTGTTAGTAATAGTATTATCAAGGAATGTATTATAACCAATGGTAAAGTCTATATACCAAGAGCAGTAAGAAGGGGTAGTAGTGATGACTATCAGAGATATGTAGGAAAGAAAATCTGTACATTCAAAGGTAGGGAAATTACCTTGACTATTGATGGAGTACTATCCTCAGAGGAGGAGTCTCTTAATAGAACGAGGATACTGAATTTACAATATATTGAAGCTATTGTATGTAGCATGTTGAGAATATTAAATTATGGATATGGAAGAGAAGAAAGAAGTGAAACCAGTGCTGGAGTTAGTCCACAGACAGGATATATTTAAGATTGTCATCCCAGCAGAGGTTGAGAAAAAGATAAGATTTTTATGCAAGAACATCTGGGATGTAGAATGGTCAGGTGTATTGTTCTATAAAGTTGAGGGAGCTTTTGAAGATAAATCCCTAACTATAAGATGTGTGGATTTGTTCCAAATGGACATTGGTACAAGTGCATATACTGAGTTCAATGTATCTCCTGATATGGCTACATATATGGTAGACCATCCTGAATTATTGGAAGAGGGAATATACCAAGGATTAATCCATAGTCATAATAATATGGCTACTTTCTTTAGTGGTACTGACACAGCCACCCTGAGTGCAGAAGGTAATGATATGGCTCACTTTGTATCCTTAATTGTGAATAATGCAGGTAAATATACTGCTGGTGTTACAAGGAAGTACAAATGTGTACAGACTGTATCTGAGAAATACACTTATCCTACTTGGAATGGTGAAGTGAGAGAGGGAGTAGAGACCTTTGATATTGAAGAAGAGAAACTTGAATGGTTCAATTTGGATATAGTATTTGAGGATGCAACTGATGACTTTGAGACTGAAATGATGGAGAGGCTTAAGGAAATCAAAGAGTCTAAGAAGAAGGCTATTACTCCTGTATATAAAGGTGGTTATCCTCAATATGGTAACTATGGAAAGAACATTGCCCCAACCAAGGAAGTGGGGAGTACATTTCCTATGGATAAAGATAAATACTATGGGGAAGAAGGAAGAGGCTGGTATAAAGCTAATGAAGATAAGCAATTACCTGTTAAACAAGGTGAATTGCCTTTTGACCAGCCTGAGGAAGAGAATCTTGACATTCCTTATGGTGTTGTAACAGTAGATGAAGATATAGTTCAATCTATTGTAAGGCAACTTGTTACATCAAGTATTATCATTTCAAATGAAAGTGCAGTTGATGTCAAGAAGTGGGCTAATTCTATGGAGAGTCTTTATAGAAGAAGGTTTGGAAGTGTCAAAGAGTTTGAATACTTTGCATCAAACTATGTAGATTATCTTATCAATTATACCTATGATGAAGATGTCATGGCAGTTATTAATAATGATGATTCTACTATGGCTGCATTATTGGCACATGATGTAAGAGAAGAGCTTGAGAAATTACCAAAGAATCCTTGGTTAAGTGTTTATATCAAATTAATGGATGATTATATTATTTGATTATGGAAGATGAAGTATTAGAAAGTGCTATAAACCAAATGGTTGATGAACATTTGGAGACTGTTCATTCAGGGACTCTACAGGATGCTCCAGTAGAGATTGATGAACAAGGAGAGGCATTACTTGAAGCTGCATTAGCTGCTGAGGAAGTAGTGATTCCACCCAATTCAGGTAGTTTGCTTGTAGATGAAGCTACAAGTAGATTCAGTGGAGCTATCTGGTATAGTGCCATTCAGTCTAAGACTATTACATTAGCTGGTGTAGGAGGTATTGGAAGTTATGTTGGTTTCCTACTTGCAAGACTAAAACCTGCTGGACTATATTTATATGACCCAGATATAGTTGAACAGGCTAATATGTCTGGTCAATTGTATGGTAGTGGTGACTTAGGACAAGCAAAGGTTAGCTCCCTTCATAGGATGTTACAAGTATATGCAAACTATTATAGTGCTGTTGCATATCAAGAAAGGTTCACTGCTGAAAATGAAGCTACAGATATTATGATTTGTGGCTTTGATAACATGGAAGCAAGGAAACTATTCTTTGATGCTTGGAAAAATAGACTAATGGCTAAACCTGAGGAAGAGAGAGGTAGAATGTTATTTATTGATGGTAGGTTGGCAGCAGAAGAATTTCAAGTCTTTGCTATTCAAGGCAATGATGAAAGAGCTATAGTTGAATATAAGAATAGATGGTTGTTCAGTGATGCAGCAGCAGATGAAACTATCTGTAGCTACAAACAGACAACATTCATGGCAAATATGATTGCATCAGTAATGGTTAATCTATTTGTAAACTTCGTGGCTAATGAATGTAATCCTATTATAGATAGGGATGTGCCTTTTATGACTCAATATTCTGCTGATACAATGTACTTTAAAGTAGAAATGTAATGGCAATAAGTGTACAATTAAACAGGCAACTTCATGATATATTCCTGAATAGAGGTTCTATTCAATCCCCAGACCATATTAAACCTAATCTTGCATTTGAAAACCATAATGTATTCAATCTATTCTTAAGAGTAGATATTAGCGGACCAGAGATTGATGTTCCACTAATGTGTAAGCATAAGGTTGAGGAAGGGTTATTAAGTAACTACAGTTATCCCAATAGTTTAAAGGAAATGGCTGTTGCTTTATTTGAGAATAGTTATCCTCAATCAAGAAGAACTGCAGATGCAATCTTCAAGACATTCCAGATAAATGATAATAGAAACAGGCTTATGAAGATTACAACTAATACTGGTGAGGTGTATTATGGTGGTAATGGTTATATCCTCGACAAAGATTATAACTTATTAATACTATACACACTTCATGGAGTTATGGAGGATAGAATTCTACACTACAAAACTGGTAGAATCTATGTGAATCCAAAGGTCTTTGTAAGTAAGGGTATAGTTGAAAAGGGTATTATTAAGACAGTCATTCCTGCATTTGTACAGGATGGTATCATGGTAGATACAAATAACATTGGAGTTACTGCTCAGGATATTAATACTATTATAAGGGATTCAAATGGCTTTGTTCAAGTAATTGAGCCATTACCTGAGATAGTAGTAGCTGATGTGACTGATAGGTTCATAGTAAAACCTAAAAAGCCAACTCCTTCTACATTCAGCAATGAGGCTATGAATGATTACCTTCTGGAGCATCTTGATGAGGTTGTACAAATGACCTATATAGTATGACATTTGAGGAATATTTTGGTGGATGGGTAAGGGTTATAGATATAAAAGAATTAAATAAGGTAGTAGGACAGGTAAGTTTAATTAAAAGAGACTTACTTTGCCCTGCATATCCTGATATATTTAAGGCTTTTAATCTATGCCCTTACAATAATCTCAAAGTTGTAATGATAGGGCAAGACCCATATCCACAAAAGGATGTGGCTACTGGTGTCCTGTTTGGAAACAAGGAGGGGACTAAGTTGTCTCCTTCTCTTGAAATAGTTAAAGAGGCTTGCATTAATTTTGAAATTCCACATAATGGTATTATCTTTGACCCCACTTTAGAGAGTTGGGCTAAACAAGGAGTACTAATGATTAATTCTGCACTGACTTGTGAAGTGAATAAAGTAGGTAGCCACACAATGATGTGGAGACCTTTCATGACCAAGTTACTAAAGAATTTATCAGAGTGGCAGACTGGTATTATATATGTTCTATTTGGTGAACAGGCTAAAACACTTAAACCTTACATTAATAAGAACACTAATATAATACTGGAAGAGAAGCATCCTGCATACTATGCAAGGCAAGAGGAAAGGATGCCATCTACTGTATTTCAAGAAGTAAGCAAATTAACTAAAGAAAAATATGGAGAGCCAATCATTTGGTTCCAAGAATATTAATTAAAAAAAAAGAAAAGTATGAAGAAACTTATTTTTGTGAAGACTGGTAAGGAAGTGGAAATGGGTAATACATTTGCCTTTGGAATGAACAGTGCTTATGGTTTCATGCCATTTTACACTGTAGTTGTCTGTGAGGAAAGTATTCCATTTCTTATCAAAGAAGGCATAATTAAGGAAGTGGAAAATGAAGAAATTCCCACAGAACCCTACTTCTACATAAAACATCTTGCTGACAGAATTCATTGGAATGTAGAGAATCTAAGAAAATACCTTAGTAATCTATATACAATCTATCCTGCTGCTGTATTTTCAATTATGTTAAGAGAGGTAGCTATTGTACTCGATGAAAAATATGATAATCACATTAAGAACAGTAAGGAGATTTATGTCATTAGTTGCCTCAGTGGAGAGATAACAAAGGTCAAGGACTTGAATAAAATCAAGAACTTCAAGAATTTTGCTGCATTCAGGACATTGGATGATGCTCTTGCAGCTAAACATATTTTGAGAGACCCTATGAAACAATTATTTAAGAGAGGTGGAAAACAGGAGAATTAGGAATGCCACTCCAGAAGTGTATGGTAATATAAAGTTTAAATCCAGAATTGAGGCAATGGTCTATAGGACCTTGCTTCAACATGGGTTTGAACCTGAATATGAAACCCATACTTATACAATCTGGGAAGGATTTAGACCTACTGTACCTTTTTACACCCGTAATAAAGCTAAGGCTACAATACTAAACCTTAAGAAGCTAATTAATATTACTTATACCCCAGATTTCTACATGGAGTATCAAGGCTTAAAGATAATTATTGAAGTAAAGGGGCAAACAAATGATGTTTTTCCTTATAAGTTCAAGTTATTTAGATGGCATATAGAGAATTTGCCAGATAAAGAAAATTATCTTATCTTTGAGGTCTTTACTAAGAAACAACTCTTAGAATTTATTCAAATTATTAAAGATGAAAGCCATAGAAAGAATGAGGAAATTGCTCAACAGTTTACCCAAGAGTGATATAACTTTAGGTGAACAGTTTATTCAGAGCAGAGATTTTGAGTCACTCAAGGACTTAGTGGATTCAGCAATATTCAAGACAAGGAAGAATATCAAGAGTGAAAATCCTAAACAGGAGTATCTTGATGTGGACTTGACAGAGTTGAGTAATTTAAAGGCTGAGGTGGATGTATATTTAACCCAGCTTGAAGTTCCCAGTAATGAATGGGAAGAAGACATAGAGGAGGAATACTATGATGAAGAGTATTAAAGAACTATCTTGGAATGTAACAGAGGAAGAGTACAGGAAAGACCCTGCAATCAGTTACTCTACATTATCAAGATTTGAAAGGGAAGGATGGAGGAATCTTAGTTCTCTCTTTGATAAGGTAGATAGTCCAGCATTACTATTTGGTAGTGCAGTGGATTGTATGCTTACTGATGGAGAACAAGCCTTTGCTGAAAGATTCATTGTATGTGAATTTCCTAATCTATCAGATAACCTGATAAGTATCACCAAAGTATTATTCTCCAAGTATGGAGATACACACAGAAGGGTAGATACTATTGATGATGAAGTGATTAGTAGTGTGGCTGTAGCCAATGGATATTATGCAGGAGACTCTTATAAAGCTACCAGAATAAAGAAGGTAAAAGAGAGTTGCAATGAGTATTATTCACTACTTGCACTGGCAGGAGACAAGACCATATTATCCCAAAGGGATTATAATGATGTGTCTCTGTGTGTTGATGAATTAAGAACCAACTCAATAACCAAGGACTTCTTTTATATAGACCCTTGGAGAGATGATATTGAGAAGGTGTTTCAATTGAAATTCAAAGCTGAATGGAATGGAATACCAGTGAGATGTATGTTTGATGAACTTATTGTGGACCACCATAATAAGATTATCTATCCAATAGACTTAAAGACTACTGGGTATCCTGAGGAGAACTTTCAAGACTCCTTTGCTCACTGGAGATATGATATTCAAGCTAAGCTATATACATACATTCTTCAAGAGTGTATCAAGAGAGACCCCTATTTCAGTGAGTTCAAGATTCAGCATTATCAATTCATTGTTATCAATAGAAGAACAATTGCTCCTATTGTGTGGGAATTCTATGGAAACTTTGGTATGGTAGATTTAAAGGATGAAACAGGTAAGATATATAGGGATTGGAGGAAGATTCTTACAGACCTAAATTATTATCTTACTAATCCTAACTTGAAATATAGTAAGGAAGTGATGGCAAATGATTGTATTATGGAAATAAAGAATTTAGTACCAGCATGACAGAGTTAGAATATTTTAAAGGGGATGAACTGGCAGCCTCAACTTGGAGAAATAAGTATGCAGCAGAGGGAGAGCAAACTCCTGATGATACACACAGAAGATTAGCTAAGGAATTTGCAAGAGTAGAAAGTGATTATCATTGGAAAGGGTCAAATAGAATGAAATTGTCCAATTATGGATACCAAAGACCTAATCTTGATGAAGAGGCTATCTATCAGTTATTCAAGGACTTCAAGTATATTATACCTGGAGGTTCAGTTATGTCTGGTTGTGGAACTGGAGCATTGGTAAGTCTTAGTAATTGCTTTGTAATAGGCAGTCCAAAGGACAGTTATGCAGAGATAATGAAGACAAGAAGCCAACAGGCTCAACTTATGAAGAGAAGAGGTGGAGTTGGTTATGACTTATCTCAGCTTAGACCAAGAGGAGCTAAGGTTAATAATGCAGCAAGGTCTTCAACAGGTGCAGCATCTTTCATGGATGTATGTTCAGATATAACCAATGAAGTGGCTCAGAATGGAAGAAGAGGTGCTCTTATGTTGAGTATGAGCATTAATCATCCTGATATTGAGGAGTTTATAACCAAGAAACAAGACTTAGCTAAAGTTACTGGAGCTAATATATCAGTGAAGGTTACTGATGAATTCATGCAAGCAGTAATGGAAGATAAGGATTACATTCTTAGATTTCCAGTAGATGAATCTGACCTTTCTTACAAAGAGACAGATGAGTTTGGTAATACTGTGTGTATTCAGTATAATGAGTTCTTTGATGGTAAGAGAGAGTATAACAAACTATATTCAATAGGAAAGGGAAGATTCATTAAGCTAATTAAAGCAAGAGAGTTATGGAATACTCTTATGCACTGTGCTTGGAATACTGCTGAACCGGGGATTATGTTTGAAGGAGCAATGCACAACTATTCTCCTGATGGTGTATATCCTGACTTCAAAATGGTTGGAACTAATCCATGTGGTGAAATACCAATGGGTCCATTTGATAGTTGCAGATTGATTCATATTAATCTAAGTAGCTATGTTGTAGACCCATTTACAGATAAGGCTCACATTGATGAAGAGTTACTCTACATGCACTCTTATGAGGCTATGAGATTGGCTGATGATTTGGTTGATTTGGAGATTGAAGCTGTTGATAAGATTATTGATACAGTGAAGAATGATACTGATGATACTGAGTTCAAGCTATGGAGTAGAATCAAGGAGACTGCAATTCAAGGGAGAAGAGCTGGTCTTGGATTCACTGGTCTTGCTGATGCAATAGCTATGTTAGGCTTGAAATATGACTCTGATGAAGGTATTAGTCAGGTTGAACAATTAATGAAAGTTATGTTCAAAGGTCAGCTTGATAGTAATATTGATATGGCTATTGAGAGAGGTAAATTCCCTGCTTGTAATATTTCAAAGGAACTAAACCCTTATTATGAGGTGTTCAGTGATAGAGAAGGAGTTTACTCCCATCCTGAGAATGAATGGTATGATGCTCTTTGCTATAATTTCCCAAGAGAATCTGAAAGGATGGAAAAATATGGTAGAAGAAATATAAGTTGGTCTACTGTAGCTCCTACTGGAACTGTAAGTATCATGGCTGGTACAAGTAGTGGTATTGAGCCTATATTTCTGCCTTTCTACCAAAGAAAGAGGAAGTGTATGTCTGAAAGTGATAGGGTAGATTATGTAGATAAAGTAGGTGAGAAATACACTCTGTTTACAGTAGTTCATCCTAACTTGAAGAGATGGGCAATAGAAACTATGAACTATAGTGAGTCAGAAGTCAATGAATGGAGTTTAGGAGCATGGAAGGAAGTCTGGAAGGAAAGTCCTTATTATGGTTCTACTGCACCAGAGATTGATTGGAGACAGAGAGTTAAATTACAAGGAGTAGTTCAAAAGTATATTACTCACAGTATCAGTAGTACAGTTAATCTGGCTAAAGAAACTACAGAAGAGGAGATTGCTGACATCTATATTGAGGCATGGAAACAAGGATTGAAAGGTATCACTATTTATAGAGATGGATGTAGGGAAGGTGTATTAACTCAGGTTGAGAAACCTAAGACCATTGAAGGAAGACAAGCTCCCAAGAGACCTAAAGAACTTGAAGCTGATGCTTATTTGATTAAAGCAAAGGGTGAACAGTTCATTATCTTGGTGGGTATGTTAGAGTCTAAACCTTATGAAGTCTTTGCATTCAGACCAAGGAATCCTATTAGCTTTAAACCTCATAAGGGTGTTATAACTAAAGTAAGTAAGATGCACTATAGCTTTACATCAGATGTCTTTCATATAGACAATCTTGAGTTAGCTAATGAAAATGTTGAAGAGAATGCAGCTACTTTGTATTCATCTATGTTATTAAGACATGGAGTGGATATTAAGTATATTGTCAAGACTGCAAAGAAGGTCAATGATAATATAAGCTCTTTTAGTTCAGCTATGTGTAGAGTGCTCAGCAAGTATATCCCTAATGAAGAAATCAAGGGTGAGGTATGTCCTGACTGTGGCTCAACTCTAATCAGAGAGAATGGATGTGTGCATTGTTCTTCCTGCGGCTGGAGTAGGTGCAGTTAGGTTGTATTATTTGTATAAGTAATTCCTTTAAACTCTTGTTACATTCAACTTTTAGATAGAATTGATTCTAATATAGGGTATGAGGAGGGTAATATTCAGTGGGTAGATAAAAGGATTAATATGATGAAAGGTTCTTTAAGTAATGAAGAGTTTGTAGAATTATGTACTAAAGTTGCTGAATACAATAAAAAGAAGAACTAAAGTATAAGAAATAAAATATGAAAATTAAAGTAAAAGAAATAACAAAAGGTTGTTTTCCTGTGAGAACAGGAGAGGATAAGTCAGATTGCTTTGACTTGTGTCTGGCAGAAGATGTGACTTTAAAGAAAGGAGAGGTTTATGTTGCAAGGTTAGGTATTGCAACTGAACTTCCTAAAGGGATAGTAGCTAAGGTTTATAGTAGAAGTAGTGCTCCAAGTAAGTTAGGAGTTACTATTGCTAATGGTCTTGGATTCATTGATACTATTTATAATGGTGATACAGATGAATGGAGAGCACCATTATATGCTTTCAAGGCTGTAACTATCCCTAAAGGCACAAGAGTATGCCAATTTGAGGTTAAATTATCTCAGTTTGCTACTGTATGGCAGAAATTAAAATGGCTATTATCATCTAAACCACTTCTGGAGCCTGTGGATTTCCTTGGAAATGAAGGTAGGGGTGGTATTGGTAGTACAGGAAAGTAATCACTAAAAAAAAAACATGAAACATGGAGTTTGTATGGAAAATTGTAGCAATGATAGTAACATTGGCTTGTGTAGCCATTGTTGCTGGAGTTGTTAATCTAATAATGAATAGAAGGAAAATAGACCCTAAAGTAGGAAAGATTTCATTTAGAGAGTCTATGGATTTGGTTGAACTGCCAATTGTCACATTTATGAATAATGGCAGGAAACTGAATTTTCTTCTTGATACTGGTGCATCTTATTCTTCAATTAATGAAGCAGCTCTGGAAGGATTATCTTATGAAGAGACTGGAGAGAGTGGAGGTCATTTTGGAATAGAGGGTACTATCCAAGAATCTAAGTATGTAAGAATAAATGTAGGATATAGAAGTCAGAGCTATGAGGATGATTTCCAAGTAGTAGATTTAAGTCAAGCATTTGGTAATATCAAGCAAGAGTTTGGTATTAACTTACATGGTATTATTGGAAATACTTTCTTTCAGAAGTATAGGTATGTACTGAATTTTGATGAATTAGTAGCATATTCAATGGTATGAAAGACTTAATAGAGTTAAAATCAAGAGGAGAGGAACACAACTATCTTAGGAGATTAGTTAAGCCAGATGGTAGTGAGTCACACACTTATATGTTAAAGACTTCCACATATACTATGAGGAGTGGTTTGACAGATAAGAAGAAAAAGTTCATAGACCCATCAGGTGGTCCAATGATAGTTGAGGGAGAATATCTTGAAGAAGCTGAGGCAGTAGTTAAATCTATAGACCATGTAATGGGACAAGGTTATGCTATTACCTTTGAAGTCACACCAGAAGAAGAGCAAGAGTTAATTGATGCAATAGTGAATATATGATTTATGTAGTAACTCAACAAATACTACCTGAATCTGACAAGTATGAGATAATATCTCCACAAGCTGCATTACACATGCTCAAGCCTTTGAGAAAGGTTGGCTTAGATACTGAAACCAGAGGGTTTGACCCTTATACAAAAGAACTCATAATGCTCCAGTTGGGGTGTTATGAGTTTCAAGTAGTAATTGATATAACTACTGTAAGCCTAAGTTTCTTTAAGGACTATCTTGAATCTGATAGACTATTTATTGGTTGGAATATCAAGTTTGACTTGAAGTTTTTATTCCATCAAAGAGTGGTTGTAAAACAGGTTTATGATGGTTTCTTGGCAGAGAAACTTATGTATATGGGCTTTCCTGCTGGTATTCATTCTATGGCTTTAAAAGCAGCAGGTCAAAATTATCTTGGTGTTGAGCTGGATAAGACTGTTCGTGGAAAGGTGATGTGGGCTGGTCTTTCAGAAGATGTTATTGAGTATGGTGCAAATGATGTGAAATATCTGGAGAAGATAATGGATGCACAGGAAAAAGAACTCCAGAAGAGAGGATTAGTTACAGCTCTTGTGTATGAGAATAAGTCTGTTCCTTGGGTTGCATATACTGAATATTGTGGTGTGTTATTAGGCAGAAGTAAGTGGGAAAGAAAAATGCTTCTTGATAATTTCACTGTCAAAGTATTTGAGGATGCACTTAGTAATTGGGTTATTAACTCAGCTAAAGGAGAGAATTATGCTTATCATTACTTGCAGATAGAAGGATGGGATGACCCTGATGACCTTGAGAAAGCAAGGAAAAAGATGAAGGGTGAGAGATGCCCAGAAGCAGACATTAAAGGGCAAAAGAGGGGTTATTGTGAAGCATGGAAAATTCCTATTGATGCAAGGTTAAGTACCAAGTACATAAAGGAAGACCTTCAAGGAGACCTATTTCTTGGCTTTCAAAACAAGATTCAATGTTTGATTAATTGGGATAGTCCTAAACAGGTAATTCCATTATTCAAATCATTAGGTTTTGATTTGTTAGCTAAAGATAAGGATACTGGTGAATGGAAGGATAGTATTGAGGCAAAAGTAATTGAACCTCAACAAGATAAATCTACCATTGCATATTTGTATCTACAATATAAGGCAGCAAAGAAGGTTACTTCTACTTATGGTCAGAATGTAATTAACCAGATAAATGAAAAGAGTGGAAGGTTACATACTAACTTTAATCAGTTGGGAACAGATACAGGAAGATTAAGTTCAGGAGGTAAGGATAAATCAAACAATATTGAGTATCTTAACTTTCAGAACTTTCCATCTGACAGTGAGACAAGAGCTTGCTTTGTTGCAGGAAAAGGAATGAAATGGATTTCTTGTGACTATAGTGGGCAAGAATCAAGAATCATTGCAGATGTAACCAATGACCCAGCTATGATTGATTTGTTCAATAATGGTTGTGGTGATATTCATTCTCTGGTAGCCAAGATGTCTTATCCTGAGATAATAGGAAATTGTCCTATAGAAGAAGTAAAGTATAAGTTCAAACATTGGAGAAGTGAAGCTAAGGGTGTTGAATTTGCCATTAATTATGGTGGTGATGCTAACACTATTCATGGTAATAAGGGTATTCCTCTTGTAGAAGCCAACAAGATTTATAATAACTACATGAAAGGTTTTAAAGGTATGAAAGTGTATCAAGACAGACAGAGAAAGTTTGTCATGGAGCATGGATATATCATTACTGACTTTTCAAGTGGAAGAAAGGCTTATATCTATGATTATGACATATTAATGGGTATAAAAGCAAGGTTCAATCAAGAGTATTGGGCTACCTATAAATCTTATAAAGGTAAAGAGAATAAGTTGCTTCCTAAACAAGTGAAGAATGAGTTATATCAAAGATTTGCCAGAGGAGACAACTTTAATTCTATGGTGGGAGTATATCATTATACAACCAAGAAAGCAGGAAAAGATACTATCAGAGAGGCTTATGTAAATATAGCTGATGTGTATGTACATCCTGTAAGACACTTCTTCAAGAGGAAGTCTGCATCTGAAAAACAAGCAATCAATTATCCTTGTCAAGGATGTGGTGCTACTATGTTCAAGACTGCATCTATCTTCTTATGGGAATATCTTGTAGAGCATGATTTGTTATTCAAGGTAAAGTTATGTATTCCAGCACATGATGAATGGAATATAGAGGTTCCAGAAGAGATAGCTGATGAAATGACAGAGGTTTTGAAAGATTGTATGAAAAAGGCTGGAGCATTCTTCTGTAGGAAAGTAGAACTTCCTGCTGAGGGTGATAAAGCAGATTTCTGGATACATTAGGAAATTATGGAGATTTGGAAAGTATTTATAATAACAGTGATAGTTGTAATAGCCCTATGTGGGCTTATTTACACTATCCACCTGTTAAGTTGTAATCAAAAGAATAGAATCTATGTCTATCCTAAGACCAAGAATCAATATTATGCTAAAGGTATAGTAAAGATGAAAGACATGGATAGTGGAGAATGGATAGATGCAGTTCTCTATATGAGTCTCAAGAATGGTCATTATTATGTCAGGGAAAAGAGACAGTTCCTTGACAAGTTTGTAACATTAGAAGAATGGGAGAAGCAATATGTCAAGACTAAATAAAGGAGATAGTGACTTTAGAATAAGAATATCAGAAGCTTCTGTAAAAAGTTTAGAACAAACTTCAGAAGCAAAACTTGAAGATGTTAGAAGCTATAATGTAGGACAATCTGATTATGCTAAACATAAAATTCAACCTTGGGATATATGGTTAGAATATAATCTAAATCCTTGGGATGCAGATATTGTTAAAAGGATACTTAGAACTAAGGAAACTGATAGTAGAAAACTTGACTATGAGAAGATAATTCACATAGCTAAAGAGAGAATCAGACAAATAGATGCAGGTTATGAGTAAGATAATTTTGTGTAGAGGGATACAAGGCTCAGGTAAAACTACATGGGCTAAACAGTGGGTACTTGAAGACCCAGAGCATAGAGTAAGGTTCAATAATGATGACATCAGAAACATGCTTGGTAAATACTGGGTAACTTCGAGAGAAGTACTTGTGAGGGCTTTAAGAGACACTTGTGTACATAGAGCTATGGATGAAAGTTATGATATAGTTATAGACAATATGAACTTGAGCAATCATGAATATGTAGCCTATAGAGATATGGTAGCTTTTCATAATAAGTATGAAGAAGATTCCTGTAAGCATTATACTATAGAGTATAAAGATTTCTTTATACCTCTTGAGGTGTGTATTGAGAGGGACTCTAAGAGAGAGAATCCTATTGGTGAAGAAGTAATAAGGAAGACTTATGAAAGGTATAAATCAATAATTGAAGGTGTATGAGTAAGCAAGGAATTTATGTAGGGCCAACTAATAATAGTCCTAATAGAGACAGACAGCCTACTGATAAACAGAAGAGGTGGAGAATCAGGAATAACATACTTTGGAGACTAAAAGGCATGACTATTCCTTACTATGCTGGGACTGGAATATTAACTCCAGTTGAAGTAGAGAAACTAACTCAAGCCTTTTCTTTAATTAGAGAAGTAGTAGGTAATTCAACTCAATCCAGTAGAGAATTAGGCTTTAATGCTGTAGAGAGATGTAGAATTTGTGGTAAGCCTGTTTATAAGAATGGCTTATGCAAGAAGTGTAATGAATTATGGCAGGACAACAAGGAATTTATTGTGCCCCAGACACTATAATCCCTAACAGAGATAGGGTAGATGTAGGATGTGCTCCTGATGGAGCAATGCAACTTTGGGTTATGGAATATGAAGTTACTGGTATAGGTAAAGGATGTGCAATGTGTAAGGCTATTAATCCTCAACAGGCAGAAATACTCTTGAAGAGTAATGGTATATATAATGGTACTCCACATCTATATAAAGTAACAAGGATTGAACAAGTAATTGTACCTCCTTGCAATGGTCTTATGGCTGAACAAGTGGTAACTTATAAAGATGTAGTATCATGAATAAGAAACTTAGGTTATTAGTAACAACTAAATGTCCTAACAAGTGTCCCATGTGTTGTAATAACTCATGGGATTTTTTTTTTCATCTTTACCAGTAGTGGATAGATGGAACTATGAGGAGATAATGATTACTGGAGGAGAACCTTTGATTCACACTAATAAAGTAGCTGAATTAATAAGGTCTATTCAAGTTATTAGTGAGGTTTATACAGATATTCCAAAGGTATATGTGTATACTTCAATAGCTGCTTGGGATAGAGTAAGGACTATATTAGCTTATGCAGATGGTATAGTCTTGACTCCTCACAGTCAGAGTGATATTGATAAGTTTGTGGAACTGAACAATATGATGCAAGAGGTTAAGGAAACTAAATCTGATTTCATTAAAGGGAAATCTCTTAGACTTAATCTCTTTGCTGATATGAAACTTCTCCTTCCTGAGCATATTGACTTGTCACTGTGGAATGTCAAGGAAATGGAGTGGGTGAAGGATTGTCCAGTACCTCAAGGTGAGGACTTTAGGAGAATTAAAGAGCTTTGGTGATGAAGCAATTTACACATAGAGAGTTTGTTAGGGTGGTAGTAGCCAATGGTTTCTATTATGACAGACATAATGGAGACCATGCTATCTACCTTAATGAAAAAGGCAGACATATTAGCATTCCAAAGAAACTTGAAAGTGTAATTGCTCGCAGATTAATCCAAGAGAATAATTTAGAGATAAATATTAAGAAACTTAAAAAGGAAAAGAGGATGAATAATGTACCATTAGGGGCTAATGAAGACCCCAGAGCACCTTGGAATACACCTCTTGATGTAAAATATAAGAGGTTTGTGAGTGTAACCATATCATATTATGATGAAGTTGAATTACCTCCAGATGCAGAGGAGGAACAGATTAATGAAGCCTTTCATAAAAAGGTAGAAGATGCTGAGTTTCCTAAAGAGTTTGATATTGATGAAGTTGTAGTAATAGATGATTAAAATATGAGATTAATTAAACCAAGTTTTTCTATTTGGGACCAACAAGAAGGTCTTGAAGGAGTTTATAAACAGATTGAGAAAGTGGGTAGAGTCTGTTACAAATCAGAAGATAAGATAACAGAAGATTCTGCTAAACCATTTGTTGAAAGAATGGTAAAGTCAGGTCATGGAGCTATGTTAGAGCACGGCACTGTATATTTAACTATAACAGCCACTTCTCCAGAAGTAAGAAAATACGAAATAAATCCTTATTCTAGAGTAAAAAAGATAAGTGTAGATGGTATTAACGGTAGGGCTTATATAACTACAAATTATCGAGTACTAGTAGAAAATAAATGGCTTGATGATTTAAAATATCAATGTGATTCTACACCTTCCCACGAGAAGCGTATTACAGTCAAATTCATATGTGATAGGGGAGTAAGTCATGAGTTTGTAAGGCATAGAGTATTTAGTTTTGCTCAAGAAAGCACTAGATATTGTAACTATTCAAAGGATAAGTTTAATAACGAAGTTACCTTTATTATTCCTGAATGGTGTCCTGAAATTAGAGAAGATTCTAATAAAGGATGGGACCCTTGCAGTATGTATGATAAATTTTATCTTCAACATCTTCAGATGGCAGAAGATACTTATTTTAGTCTACTAAAGCAATGGGATGAAAAAGTACCAGATAAAAGATATAAATCTGGATTCAGAAATAACCCTTGGACTCCTCAACAAGCAAGAGCTATTCTTCCTAACTCCTTAAAGACAGAATTAGTAATGACTGGTTTTGAAAGTGATTGGGAACATTTCTTTGAGTTGAGGGATGCAGGCAGTGCTCATCCTCAAGCAAGAGAACTGGCACATCCATTACACATGGAGTTTTTGAGAAGAAATTATTTGGTGGATTTATATGATGAAGCCAATCCTGATTAATAACTAAAAAAAAAAACAATGGCATTTGGAAGTAAGAAACAAGCAGTTATTGCGAAGCCTTCATTTAAGGAAAGGCTGACTGGAGTAAAATCAATGTTTAAGAAAGCACATGAAGATGCTTCAAAATTGAATGCAGAAATGCAGGCAGACATTGACAGTAAGAAACAAAAGGTAAAACTCCTTGAGGATGAAATAGGTTTCATCTCTGAAACTCAGAAAGAAGCTCAGGAGTTTATGTCAAATCTTGAAAAGTTCATTTAATGAGAACAAATTTAATTAAGACAAAAGAGCTGCCTAAAGTAGTAGAGCCATCTACTACTGATGGTATGCTTGACATGGTGATTGCATTTGATACAACTGGCTCTATGTCAGCTTATATTAATGCAGTAAAGACCCATGTGAAGGAGTTGGTTCCCAAACTATTTAGTTCTAATCCTGATTTAAGGATTGGTATAGTAGCATTTGGTGACTACTGTGATATGAAGAGCTAAGAAAGATGGTACTCCTGGTATAAGGACAATCTTTGAGGGTATCAAATCTTCTGAGGTATTCACTGTTGTGTTCCAAAAGCAGGATAAAGCTAAGACCAAGAAGCAATATGAAGCTGAGAGAGAAGCACAAAGACAAGAGGCTGTAGCTTTGATTGACAAGGCTAAGAAAGCTAAGAAGTCAATGGCTGTAGCTTATAAAGAAGCTCTGGAACACATTCAAAATAACCCTATTAAGGACTTCATTGAAGGAGAAGATAGGGTACTGAGAGGCTACAAGATGCAGTTTGTATCAAGGGATGGTAAGTACAAATGCCTTGATATGGATATTGAAAGAAATTCCAAAGAAGATGGGATTAGATTAGTAAATATCAACACAATCAAAGCCCTTGTATTCAATGGTGTTAAGTATGTAGTTGAGTAACAGTTAGGGGAGCTAAGTCTCCCCTTTCCTATTTTTTAAAGAGTTTGGTTTACCTCTCAAAAAGAAAACCCTTAATAACTTGCATATTAAGAAAACAACCTTTATATTTGCACATAAATTTAATTATAAATCTATAACAAGATGAGTAAAAGATGTATCACAACTAATTCTACAATAGAAGAATTGGCTGCTAAATTACAAGGTGAAACTATAGAATCAGTCAAGGGACTTGTTGAGCTATGGCAAGACAAGAATAATAAGGACTGGGACACTTATCCTACTGCTTCTGAACTAAATAACTTTAGGGCAGAACTAAGGAAAGGTAAGGATGAAATGATAGAGGCTTTAGATAAAGCACTTTCACCTGCATTTGAAGCTCCAAGGATTTCCACTGTGGAAGAACAAGCTAAAGTAGATTTGGACTTTGACCCAAGAACAAGAAGAGACAGGGTTAGTCTGATTGCAAGATTCTTTAGCAATGAAATAGATACAGCACTGCAAGAACACAATGATACTCTTAATAAGAGAATTGCTGATGCTGAAAAAGAAGGTGATGTACTTGCTGTCAATGAACTGAAAGAAGAGTTAGGAACCCTTGATAGGTTCAAGATAATCAAGTTATATACACCTGCTGGCTTATTTAGTAGAGTAAGGGATTATTTCAATAACTATATACTTGATTCTGAGGAGAATAGGATACAATCAGAACTGAATACAATCAATAGTATGAAAGGTTCTGAAAGATATAGTGATGAACAGAAGTATGAAGCTGCAAAGAAGAAAGCATTATATAAGACTAATGCTTATCAGAAAGTAGTAGATAACTTCAAACCTTTGGCTGAGGAAGCAAGTACTATACTAATAGCTACAGAGGGGATTAGGATTGACCCTAATTATATTGCCCCTAAAGATGCCAACCTTAATAATGATACTCCAGAGGGAGATAGTGCAGTAGATACACAAGCTGATGATTTTGTAAAGGATGAGGCTTTCAAGGATGGATGGATGACTAATTATAGGGAAGTAAGCTCTCATGAGTCTTTAAGTCAGGAAGTTAGAAAGGTAATCAGAGAGATACCCCAACTTGACTACAGAGGAAAATATGATAAGGATGATTTAGGAAATCTTAGATTTCTTGATGCAGACTATGTTCATGCAACCCTTATAGATAAGCTCAGAGATATGATTACATCTGATGATATGTTACCACTTCTGGAGACTCTGAGTAATACCAAGCCTTGGACTAAGCAAATAGTCAAGAAGCTACAGGCTGAACCCAAACTATTCAGTCAGTTCTATCAGGATTTCAGAAAGGACTTTATGCCTTACTGGATTCAGAAGAAGAAGCTACAGGCTGATGGTACTTTCAAGATGGAAACTATTGCTATCAATAAGCCTGAGGGTGTCTATTATCTACTTGATGAATGGAGGGATAACTATGAGAATGGTAATCTGCTTGATGATGATAGTATCTATGACAAGAATGGAGACTTGAATCTTGAGAATGCAGAGAATGGTCTTAAATGGACTGAAGCTCTTAATAACAGATTTACCAATCTTAGTACAGAACAAAGGTTGGAACTTCTACAGGATGAAAAGGTTTGGAAGACATTGAATAAGCTCCTTAATATGATTGGTATCAATGCTAATCAAGGTGTATTATTGGATGCTCTGACCAATATAAAGCAATATGAAGGTGGTACTGCAACAGACCCAATTATGTTGCTTCTTCCTCAATTAAATATCATATTCAGTGGTGTAAAGAAAGGTGAGGTTAAATCTGAGACTCTTGAAGATGGAACTGAAAAGAGAGGGGATTTGATAAATACATTTGGTTCTGCTTACAATAGCATAGCTATGATGCTTGCAGAAGTAACAGAAGATGCCATTGAAAGTAGTGTGAGGGAAAATGATAAGTCATACTATAGCCATGTTACTCCTAACTATCTTGGCAAGTTGATTAAACAGCTTAAGAATGTTATGGGTAATGAAGCAAGGTTCAAAGAGTTTGTTGAAAATGAATTCGGACAATATGAATGGTTCTATAAGGATGGTAGATGGAGAAATGACTGGATTGAGCAACTGGTAAATAACCCTGAAATGAGAAGAGGATTGAGCCATAAGGTTCTACTTAACTCAGATAAGGTTGCATATCAGAACTGGGATGATTTGGATTATACCTTAGTATTACTGACAGAATACTTTGGAGACCCAGATAACAGTAAATCTGATATTCAATGGGCTAATTACCATGTGCCAATTCTTTCAGATAGTCCTTCTGCTGAGTTCATTAGATTCAGGAAGTATGACAATCATAGCATCATTGGAGAAGATGGTGAGTATATGAAGTATGATGATATTATCCTTGATAGGATGGTTGATTTGGTTAATCAAGAAGTAGATAGAATAGCTCTTGTAAACCAAAGGGATGTTGAATATCAAAAGGGTAATCCTAACATTGCTCCTATTGCAAACTATGATATAATCAGAGATGAGGAAGGGAAGGTTAAAAGTAAAGGAGGTTCTGAGTTTAAGTTCCTTACAGCTCTGAATGATGTAAGATATGACAATGGTGAGACTTTCCTTGATAGGTTCCAGAGAATCCAGAATGAAGGAACTGGTGCTGAGTTAAGAGAGTTCATCAGAGAGTCAGTAAGAGAAGCTCTTGATAATGAGTTTGAACAGACTTACAGAGAATGGGCTAAAGCTGGTTTACTTGAAGAACTGCCTAATGGTAAGTACAAATATCTTGGAGTAATTGGTGTAAATGCTGGTCAAAGTTCTTATAACAGGAATACAGCAACTTCTTTGAACAATGCAAAGAAGGCTCTTGAAGGAATGTGGACTACAGAGATGGATATTCTTTTAAGGGATTACAACAACAATAATCCAGTAGATGATAGAAGAGCAACTACTCTTTTTGAAAGTATTAAGGACTTGTTGAGAGAGAAGATGGTGAGAGGTGAGATTACTGCTAAGGAAATGGATAGTATCAATAGAAATTTGGTTATTAGAAATAATGCCAAAGCTAAGTTGAGAGAATACTTCTGGAATAGTAAGTTTGCTACATCACAAATCATTGAACTCACTACAACTGACCTTGCTTTCTATAAGAATATAGAGGACTTCCAAAAGAGATATAAGGAGGTTCATGCTCCTGCTCTCAGACTTAATACCAACTCTAAGTATGGTAGAAAGGAAGAGAGGACTATTTATCTAAAGGATGATGAGATTGTATCCTCTGCACTTGATGATATTGCAACTGTACTTGATGAAAGAGTCAAGAAAGGTGAGATGTCAAAGAGAGACAGAGATTTAATCTTGAATAAGTTCAGAGAGGTAAATGTGGCAGATGCTCAGGCTTACAGGTCATTAAGTTCTTACAGAGCTATTCTTGATATGTCTGGTCAGTGGACAGATGATATGCAGAGAGCCTTTGATAACTTCCAAAATGGTAAGTGGGATATGGCTGATTTCAATATTATCTGGCAGACCAAGAAACCTTATGTGTACACTCAGGTGAATAATATGAGTGGAGTTCAAGGTCATACAGGCATTAAGACACCAGTTCAACATAAGAACTCAGAGTTCCTTCTTATGGCTATGCACCAGTTAGTTTCAGGTCCACTTGGTAAATCAGGTAAACTTGTGGCTATCAATGAGTTCATGGAAGAGAATGGAATTGATGTAGTTCAATTTGAATCAACTACTAAGGTTGGGAAACAAGGTGTAATTGACCTGAATAATGTCAATACTAAGGAAGATGTCAAGTCTGTACTTAAGAATGCCACTACTCAGAATGGTGTTGAGAATCCTAATGTAGTTCATAAAGTAAGCTATGAGGATTATGGTATTCAGACTGCAACTCCAGAACATGCTATTGATGCAGTTCAGTTAGTTGGTACTCAGATTAGAAAGCTGATTACAGCAGATATTAGTCCAGATGTTAAGATTGATGTAAATGGTAGGGAAATGTCTAAGCAGGAATGGTTAGATATGTATAATGCTATTAACACTGAGAATATCATTCAGGCTTTTGCTGATGTAAATGAAATCTTTAAAGACCCCAAACAGGTTGAGAAGATACTTCTTGAGGAATTAAGAGGTAATCAAAGATATGGAATTGATATGATTAGAGCCTGTACTCTTAATGAGAAAGGACAATTCAATATTCCATTATTTGACCCTGTACAATCCCAAAGAGTACAGACATTGCTGAATAGTATTATCAAGAGTAGGATTACTAAGCAGAAGATTAGAGGAGGAGCACTTATTCAGGTGTCTGACTATGGTCTTACTGATGAATTAAAGATTGTTTTTGAAGGTGAAGGAGAGAACAAGAGAATCAAATATCTCGAAGTTTATATGCCAGCATATAGTAGGAAGTTCTATGAACCTCTTATGAAGGCAGGTACTCATGAACTGGATGTAAATAAATTACCAGACAGCTTGAGAAAGTTGATTGGTTATAGAGTTTAATCGAAAGATTGGGACTCACTTTAGCAGTAATGCTAATGGATAATAAATTGGGTGAATTGCTGGAACATCCTGTTAAATTATTGATACAAAATTTGTATAATTCAAATATTTATAGTATCTTTGCACATATAAATCTATACAAGAACATTATATGGAAGAAGAACTATTTAATATTAAAAGTAGATTTGGAGAATATCCAAGCTACAGAGTGACCAAGAGTGGTAAAGTATTCAGTTACAGACAAGGAAATACACTAAAACCTTTATCTGTTGTACTTGATAGCAGTGGCTATCCTATAGTAAGACTATATGATGACACAAATAAAAGAAGAACTATTGCAGTGCATAGATTAGTAGCTGATACTTTCATTCCAAATCCAAATAACTTGGAATGTGTAAACCATAAGGATGAGGATAAAACTAATAATTCAGTAGACAATCTTGAGTGGTGTACAAAATCTTATAATAATTGCTACAATGGCAAAGCAGTTAAGATAGGTTTAAAACTCAGAGAATCTAATCCTAACAAAAAGGTAGTAAATCAAATAGATGAAAATGGTATTATAATAAATACTTATCAATCTATAAGAGAAGCTGCAAGAAGTTTGGGAAATATTAGAAAAGATGCTAATATAATAAATGGTATTAAAACTTACCAAAAGAGATATGGTTACTATTGGGAATATGCAAGTGTGTAACAATTCAATAAGTAGGGACAATCAGCAGCCAAGTCATAGTTTAAATGGCTATGAAAGGTTCAGAGACTAAGAGTTGAAACTATAGAAATATAGAATATAATACTTACACGAGTGCCCAACATCCTTTAGGATGAAGATATAGTCCGTGCTTTATGGAGACATAAAGAATCATAGAATAAACATCTATGAGATAACAATACAACCAACGGAAGATAAATATTCAATGGCTCCTCTTTATATTAAAGGTTTCTTACCCCAGCAAAATGGTTCTGCAATTATGCTTCCAGCAGAGATTACTACCCTAAGTGGTTCTGACTTTGATGTGGATAAATTGTATATTATGCTGCCTGAGTTCAAGATAACTCCTAAATATAATAGAAGACAGTTTGTTGATGATTTGGTTGCTCAATTGACACAAGGAAAAGCTGTATCTCCTGAAATGTTGAAGGAGTATAGACAGAGTGTAAACAGAGCCATAGATGATGGTAGGAAAGCTCCTAAGGATAGTCAGGAATACAATCTCTGGAAGACATATAAAGCTAATAGAGAGAAGTATAGAGTATCTTCTGAGGACAAGATTGAGAAGATTGAATATGACTTTAGCAAGTCTCCACAAGAGAATAGTCTTGAAGCCAGAAACAATCTACTGATTGATATGATGTGGGGTGTTCTGACTAATGCTGACACTGCTTCAAAGATGCTTAACCCAGGTGGTTTTGATTATCAGAAGAAGTCTGCAAGAATAATTAACATTCTACAATCCAGTAGAGAGTCTGAACTAAGAAAGGAACTGAATATTCCTGAAAATCAAAGTACTCTTTCCAAGTTACAGAGTATGGATTTGGAACAACTTGACAAATTGGCAGAGAAGTTCAAGAAGAAACTTGACCCTCTTAACCCAAGAACTCAGGTTCAACTTCATCAGCAGAATATGACTGGTGCAGCATTGATTGGTATTTATGCCAACCATAATGCAAACCATGCTTTGATGCAACATACTGAATTAGGTCTTGATACTGAGAATGGCTCTTTCTTACTTAATGGTAAGAGACTGACTTCTCTTCATGGTCTGATGAATGACAATAAGGAGTATATCTCAAGGAATAATGCAGGTTTCCTTGCTGCATCTGTGGATAATGTGAAAGACCCTGTGCTTGCTTCATTGAATCAGAATACATTCACTGCTGATGCCTCAATGCTTTTAAGTAGGCTTGGCTATAATCCTGTTGAGATTGGTTTGATTATGTCACAACCAATTGTAATGGATATTACCAATACCTATTTTAGAGAGAGTAGGGAAGGCAAAGGAAAGGACACAATCATTGATGAAGTCATTGAGAACTACAAGAAAAGGGCTGCAATGATGGAAGATGTAACCTATGACAATTATAAATCTAATAAGTTCATGGCAGATGAATTGGCAGACAATATCATTCTCCAGAAGGAAGTAGAGGAATTGAGTGATAGGACACAGACATCTGACTACAGAAAGGTTGAGTTCTATAAGAAGCAGGTGGCTGCTGGTTATTTATTTAAGAGAATAATGAGCACAGCAGATGCTTTAGGACAGTTAGTTCAAGCTACAAGAGCAGATACTTCAAATGGTGCAGCAGGTCCTACTATTGCAGACACACAGATTAAGATACAGAAAGTTGATGACTTCCTGACTAATGTGGTTTTAAATGAAAACTCTCCTTTAACTGGTGCAGATGTTATTATGCCTTTCAGTATGAAAGGTATGGATATTGACCAGATAAGAGAGAGGTTATTAAGTTCCCCATTACCCTATTTACAAGCATTCTTTAGTCTTGGTATTGACCAAACACAAGAAATGTTTAGTAGATATTTCCCTCAGTTCACTTCTTCATTCAGAGAAGTAATTGATGGTAAGGAAGGGTTGAGAGGACTTAGACAGTACACTAAGACAGGCAAGTTAAATGCAAAGACACTCAATAACATCTACAATGATTTGTTAGCTTATATTATGTCCAAGACATCATTCTTTGGGCAAGAAGCTAACCTAAGAGCAGATGATAAGGTTACAACATCCAGTGATAAGAGAAGGGATTTCATCAATAATTTCCCTGATTATTTCAACAGAACATTGAGTGAGCATCCTAAAATAGCTGAACTTGAATTTATTAAGAGATTGAGAGTGATAAGAGCTAACCAGAATAATCCTGTAGATACAATAGTATTTAAGAATGTTGGTCAGTTAAGTCCTACTCTTAGAGAAAGATATATGAGAGACTGGCAATCATTGTTATATATGGGTCCAGAAGCTCAGGCTTTAGCTCTTAATTTATTCAGATACAGTTATTACAGAAATGGATTTGCATTTGGACCTAATACTTTTATTCACTTAGCACCTACTGCTATTAGACAATCTGTTCCAGAGTATATTGATACACTGAGGGGATTGTTGGAAAGTGAGGATGATTACAGTCAATTTATTGACCAGTATATCTACAATCACTTGGATAACAGACAGTTGGTTCCTGAGGTTCCCACAGAGACTTCCACTTCTTTCACTAATGAACAAGGTGATGCTTTGGATATGGTTAAAATAACCATTGATACTGAATCTAACAGTGGTGATAAGAAGATAATAAGGAAGAGGGAAGGAACAGGAGAGGAAACAACCTATGACTTCTTTAACTACATAGCAAGAAGATATAAGGGAGGTACAATATATTACAGGCTTACACAAGCTGATAATATACAACCTAATGTAGCTGTGTATGAGAGAATAGACCCACTTGGATTCAAGAACAGTTTCATTGAGTATGAATATGGTAAGGATGTTACTGAAATGAAGTCAGTAATTGAGAAGAATGACAGGAATTATACTCCTAATATAAATCAGGATATAACAGCCTATCAGGAAGCTGATATTGATTATGACTCCATGCCAGAGTATCTTAACTATGATTTCTCAAGTCTGACTCAAGATATTGCAAGTGAGGCTTTCAGTCAGGTGTATGGTGCTCCACTTGAAGTGAATGAAGGGAAAGCAGATGATATTAATTCTATTAGTCCTAATACTGAGTATGAGGATGCAAACAATGATAAAATCTGTGGTGCAAATACATTATATGAATTATAGATATGGCTAAGAAATGTGCAATAATTCCTCAAGTGAGGAACAGTAAAAATGAGGTAGTAAGCAGCAGGTTATTTAAAGACCTGCTGGCTTATGCCCCTAATAGACAGGAGGCAACAAGAATATACCTCATTACAAAGAGTAGTGACTTTATTACTAATTGGAATCCAAGGTTACAGATGGATGAAAATGGTGAACCTACTCTAAGCAGTCTCTTGAAGAAAACTAATCTAAGAAGTATTATTGATGAGCAGAAGATTCTAAAGAACCTTAATGAAGAGATTGGTCATTACCATAAGACAGGTAGAGCTAAGTTATATCTGAACAATGATGAAAACTATAGAATGTTAGTCCAAAAGGCTATTCAATTCAATACTCAATCAGAGTTTAGAGAAGACTATGTTGCATCTGTTGAGAAGGTATGGGACAATGAAAGTAATAGGGTTTATATCAGTCCTTTTGTCAGAGTAAGAAACAAGATGAATAGTCTTGAAGCTAACAATATGCAGTATAATTACACTCTTAATAATAGATTGAGAGAGATATTAGCTGCTAATGGCATTGGGATAGGTGCTCTTACAGACTTGGAACAGAGAAGAGGAGTGGCAGGAGTAACAGACTTTAGTCAAGCCAGAGATGCTGCAACAGGTATAATTGAATTGATTAGACTTGCTGATGGTATTAAAGGTGAGAGAGCATTACCTGAGGAATTTGCTCACTTTGCTATTGAGGCAATGGGTGATAATCCTCTTATCAATAGACTGGTTAATCACTTGGCTAATAATAGTTTAGTAGGTGAAATATTAGGTGATGATTATGCTACTTATAATAGTCTTTATAAAGGTGATGAATCAAAGTTAGCCAGAGAAGCTGCTGGTAAATTACTTGCTAAACACTTATTACAGTCTGAACCAGTCCCTTCTTCATCTTATAAATCCCTTCTGGAGAGGTTTATTAATGCTGTAAAAAATTTCTTTAGAGGATTAGGGGCTTCACAGTTCCAAAAGGCAATGCTTGAAGCAGAGAGTAGCTTTAGTAAACTGGCTGGTGATATTCTTACTGGACAGATGGATGAAGCTATTAATGTTGAGAACATTAGTACCTCCGAGGCTTTCTATTCCACTACTGAAAGGGTAGATAGGGATAAGGCTTTGTTACAAAAGATTATAGACAATGAGTTGAAGAGGCTCAAGATTTATGAAAAGAGAAATCCTAACAGTCAATTTAGTGCCAATCAGAGGTTATTAATAGACAGGTTAGAGCTTGAATTAGCTGATAATAGTGAGATTGAAGGTATCTATATGTTCCTTGATAATGCACTTGAAGAACTAAGGAAAGTAAGTAGTAGGCTTGAGGTATTGAGAAATACTCCTGCAACCAATCTTAATGAAAGGGCTGGAGTACTCAGGGACATCAGGAACTATATGTACAGTTATAAGAGGATAGCTGATTCAGTAAGAGAGGCTCTCAGAGAAGAAGAGAAGTCCACAGACAATAGATATGGTCAAAGGGTGAGGGTTGCATTAGATAATGTCACTACAATGCTTAATGACCTTGCAGTGGACTATAATACAATCTCTATGCCTTTATTTGTTGATTTCATCAAACCTTTTGTAGGAGACAACCTTGTGGTTCCATTTGGGAAGTACAAAGGAAAGACTCTAAATGCAGAAGAGTTGGTTAAAGTGGCTGATGAGGATATTTCTTTCTTTGACAGATGGCTGGATAGTATGGCTGATTCATCTGATTATATGTTGAAGATTATGGACCAAGCTGTTAAAAAGAGCAAGGAGCAAGCCAGATTGAAGACTATTGATATTCAGAAGGAACTACAAGCTGCCAGTATTAAACTTGAACAGGCTGGTGTAAAAGACACTGAGTGGATGTTTGAGAGAGATAGTAAAGGTAATCTGAGTGGTAATTATATCAGTGAGATAAACCATGCTCTATTTAGAGAGAGAATGAGAACTATGTTCCAAAGTCTTAATGAAAAGTATGGCAGAAACCCTGTAGGAGAGAATGCTGATAAATACAATGAAGAGAGACAGAACTGGTTCAATGCCAATATGGAGACTGTAGATGGAGTTAGACAACCTAAGAAATCCATTTATGAAAGTATGGAGTTCAGAAGGCTAAATAAAGCCCAAAGGGATTATTATACTACTGTAATGGATATTAAGGCTAAACTTGATGCTCTTCTTCCTGATAAATATACCAAGCTGAATAGTGCTGTAAAGATTAGGAAAGACTTGGTTGAGAGGGTTAAAAGCTCTGAAAGTGTGAAGTCTGGTGCTCAACAGGTTTGGGAAAGTATCAAGGATAATTTCATTAGGAGAACTGATGATACAGACTTTGGAGACAAAGCAACTGTAAAAGACTTTGAGGATAGAGAGGTACAAATGTTACCTATCTACTTTACAAAGCTCAAGAAGGGAGAAAGTGCTAATGACTTATCTACTGATATAGTAGGCACTATGACTGCTTATGCAGCAATGGCTAATGACTTTGATGAAATGAATAAGGTCATTGATGTTCTTGAAGTAGGTAGAGATATGCTTAGAGAAAGACAAGTCACTCAAACAGAAGGTGGTAAACCTATGGTTGAGAAGTTTAAGGCAGTAGGTAGAAAGGTTGAAAGTAAATTAACCAAGACAGGAGACAAGTCAAGATTTATGGAAAGACTGAATGACTTCTTTGAAATGCAGGTATATGGAAGATATATGGCAGATGAAGGAACATTTGGTAAGACTAATATTGACAAGGGAAAGGTAGCTAACTTTATTAATAGAATGACTTCTATGAATAACTTGGCATTGAATATCCTTTCAGGTGTTTCCAATGTGGCTACTGGTAAAGTGATGATGAGAATTGAGTCTTTCTCAGGAGAGTTCTTCAATGAAAAGAATACACTAAAAGCTGATAGAAACTATGGTAAGGAATTACCTGCTTTCTTAGCTCAGTTAGGTGATAGAGTAAAGACCAATAAGTTAGCTTTATGGGATGAGCTATTCAATGTAATGCAGGAATATGAACAGGATACAAGAGAAGTCAACTTTGACAGGAAGACTTGGTTCAGTAGAATGTTTGGTACATCAGCTCTATTCTTTATGAATAATGCAGGTGAACACTGGATGCAGAATAGAACCAGCTTAGCTTTGGCTGATGCTTATAAGATGAAGGCTCCTAATGGTAAGTTAGTAAGTCTGTGGGATGCTTTTGAAGTTGTACCATTAGATAGTAGTAACAAGAAGTTAGGTGCTAAATTACAGCTAAAACAAGGTTATACTAAGGCTGATGGTTCAGCTTTTACTCAAGAAGATATAATCAAGTTCAGTAGAAAGAGTGCAGCTATTAATCAAAGAATGCACGGTATTTACAATAAAGCTGATAGAAGTGCAGTACAAAGGTTGGCTATTGGTAGGTTGGGTATGATGTTCAGGAAATGGATTAAACCCTCATTGAACAGAAGATTCAAATCAGCTACATATAACTATGACCTTGAAGCATGGACAGAAGGTTATTATCTTACTACTGGCAGGTTTATGAATGCTCTATTCCAAGACCTTAGAAAAGCTCAGTTTGATATTGCAAGTAAGTGGAATGAAATGACTCCCACAGAACAGGCAAATGTCAAGAGAGCATTAACTGAGGTAGCACACTTCCTTGCAGTAGCAGCAGCTATTGGATTGATAGAGTGGAGTGATGATAGGGATAGACCTTGGTTAGTCAAAATGGTTGAATACCAGTTGAGAAGGTTATATACTGAATTAGGTGTTCTTACTCCTACTCATGCAATGGTTGGTGAAGGATTAAGAATATTAAAGTCTCCTGCTGCTGGTGTAAATACAGTAGAAAAGACTCTTAATCTAATCGACCTGATGAATCCAATGAACTATGAAACATTCAATGGGGAAGATGCAATACTTAAGTCTGGACCTTATAAAGATAAGTCTAAAGCTCAACAAAGCTTACTTAAGTCTCCTCTTGCTCCTATGTATAATACAGTTCTAAGAGGTATCTTTATTGAAGACCAAATACCATTCTTTAAGCAATAGGCTTAAAAGAAGGAAGGGGAGGTAGAATAATCTACCTCCCCTTTTTATTTACACCTTAATAAAAAATTTAAACCTCATGTTTGAAGCTATGAACATCTGATAGCTTGCTCTCTTTCCTCTTGTGAGATAGAGTCAAACTGTTCTTGAGTCCATCCTTTCTTCAATAGAGCTTCTTGTATTTCAGCATCTAATGATTCAAATGTAGAATTAAATCTATAGAAGTTCCAATCATCTTCATTTATCTTTTGAGTTCTTGAGTAAGTTTCAAACAAATTATAGTCAAAGTTATCAAGCATCTTATCTAATGCAGTACTTATTACTTTATTGGCAGTAACAGTGTTGGGAGAGTCAAAAAAGAATATTTTCTTAATAGCTTGTTTTATTTTATCCCAAATATTTATTTTTTGTAGTTCTTGTCTAAATTTAGGATTAGCTAATTCTGCTATCATTTCTTTAGTATTTGTTAGTCCATATTCTTTATTTAGAACTTCCATATCTTTAACAGAAGTATAAGCATCTTGTAACATTTCTACTGCTTCAATTAGATTCTTATTTTCTAATTCATTATTAGTATAAGCAGCTATTGCGTAAGTAGTTACTCCATGTACTAATTCATGTAGTAATATCTGAGATACTTTATCTTTATTTCTTTCAAGAGTAGTTATTCTACTATACTTAATAGTATCACCATCTTGTCTACCTCCTATATTAAAACCTAAATCATCATGTAAAAATGATATTTTAAGATTCAATTTTGATGCTACCTCAAATACTCTATCAGCAAGAAGTTTTTGTTGAGCATCTGTATTATACTTGTAGAATAATTCTTTAACCTTATCTATAGTATAATTCTTACCCTTAATTAAGGTATTATCAATAGATTTTAACTTATTAGCTGGAGTATTATCATTAAAGAAATCATCTACCTCAATATTGTTACCTCTTTCCTTCATAGACTGTAAAGATGGTACTTTGAAAGTACTTGATGAATACTTACCTTCATTGATACTTCTATAGTAATCAATCAAGTGAGGTTTCATTCTATTCCAGTTTCTTACTTTAGCAAGCAAGTCTCTGAAGAAGTCAAGTATCTTACTACCTATTCCTCTATTTTCTCTACTCATTACATACTCTCTAAATCCCTCAGCCATATCTTCTTCAAGGTCCAAATCAGACTTTTCTCCATACATTCTTTTAGCCTCAGCTAATAATGCCTGTCTTTCATTGTTGTCAAGAAGAAGATTAAATACAGCATGGAAGGCTTCATGGTAAGCAGTGCCCTCAGCAGCTATATCACTTAAAGTAATAATTCCATCACTAAATTGACCCCATGCTAATGCACCAGTCTTAGCTACTCTAATAAGACCATTAGTAACTACTACTCTCTCACTCTCACTTAGTTGAGGTAGAACCTTATTTAACCAAGCTAACTCCTTATCTTTATCCCATATAGGTCTTGATAAATCATCAACTTGTCTTAATTCAAATTCTACATCAAACTCTTCATCAGTCTGATTAATAGCCTGTTCTTTAGCAACAGTTGAAGCTGCACCATTAGATTCTCCCTGATTAATAGTAGCAGGAATAATAGGCTTCTCAATCTTAACTGGTTCAGTAGAAGGAGTATAGAGTATAGTACTTTCCTGAGACATATCTACAACTCTCTGAGGATTACCTTCCAGTATCTTCTTTATATTGTTCTTAGCCTCAGTCTCACTATATGACAGTACAGCATTCTTTACTAAAGCAATAGTATTACCATTAGGAAATACTGCATAGAAATCATTAGATGCAACATGTGCAGGTTGGTTTCCAAACCCTTTAGTAATATTAGGAACCTTAGTCATATATACCTCAACCCCATTCACCTTTCCAATAGGACTTAGATAACCTGTATGTAACTTTCCATCTCTCAAGAAGTAACCTACCTTACTATCAGCTAATGTAAATTCAGGTAATACATCATTTATAGGACTCTGTGTTTCAAGTGTACTATTGAAGATAGGTAAAGAGCTATTAGTATTGCTCACTTCTGGAGTGGCTACACTACCAACTAAAGGAACATTCACAGATGAATCATAGTTAAGAAGAATACCCTTCTCCTTAGTTACTCTACTAACATTCTCCTTGTTGTACTCAAGTACAAAGGGTAATATAGCTAAAGTAGTGATAGGAGTATGATACTGAGACTCAAATAAGTTCTTGTAAGCACTTAATTGTTTAGTATAATATTGCTCCTGACTCATTGTTTGGGTATTAGATTTATTCTTGAAATAATTAACCTTTCTACCATTCCTATCAACAAAGTCATAGAAGCTATATCTACTTGTCTTAACATCATATATCTTGAAGTTCCCATTAGCATCTACAGAGAGAATATCAACCTCACCAGCTACCCTGTTTCCATTCTCATACTTATTGAAAAGTACTATATTATTAGTAAGGAATGTTTCACCCCTTGCTTCAATATTACTCTTGATTTCAGTAAGAGAAGTAACCAAATCATTGAATGCCTGTTCAGACATATTGCTTGGTTTAACTGGCATCTCACTTGATGTGAAGAAGTTTCTGATTACACTATCTACAGAAGTACCTGCATCTAATGCTCTTTGTGAATTAGTTCCAGACATCTTATCTCTTACTATATTCACAATAGTATCTCTACTTCTTGCATCTATCTTACCCTCAAAGGCTGTAAGGTCTACACCATAATGGTTACTTAAGTTCTTAAGATAGTTATTGAACTGTGTTATATTATCTGCATTCTTTGAGAGATTAACTCTTAAATCCTGTAGAGCTTTAGTCTGTGCAGGAGACTGGGTCCAATTACTTCCTAATACTGAATGTACCCTCTTATATTCATGGTATTCACCATCATCCTCAAGGATATAATAGAACTCACCATCAGTTCTTGTCTTATCAACCTTAGCTTGGTTCTCTGCAATCTGGTCTATAACCTTCTTAGAGTCAGCTACAGTCTTCTTTCTATCAGCTAATTTCTGTTTGAATTTATCTGATGCAGCACCAGTTACATACTGACCTGTATTTCTGTTCAGAACCTTACCATTAGGAAGAAGGGTGATACCCCCCATCATCATAGAACCATTCTGAGCATCCCCATAGTTTTCTTGTATATAAGCCATATCAAGAATAGACTCTGGGAAAGAGTTAAGAGTTCTGCCATTATTATCTCTTACAGTATTTGAAGTCAAATCTACATGGTATGTAGTATTATCAAATGAAACTGTAGTTCCTGCAATAGCTCCTTCTGTACCTCCTACAGGAGTTTGTATCTTTCTACCTTCCTCAGCCTTAACTGATGCAGGATTCAGAGCTTGCTGTAAGTTACCTTGTATATCAAAGTAATCTGTTGTAAACCAGTTACTTTTTACACTGGCATCTATTATATTGGATGTCATTACTCCAGAAGAGAGTAACATGTTATTGTAGCCTCCCTTATTAAGCATACCTAAATTCACCTGTAATGGAAGATTGAATGCCATTAAAATATTTTGTATTTCACCGGCTACTTCCTGTGAATCTCTTGTATCAGGTTGAGTTTTAACACCCTCTCCACCTAATTCATAGAGAACATTAGGGTCCCATCTTTCAGTTAAGAATACAGTTCTTGCATCTTCTCTTCTGACTCTCTTACCATCTATTTCATCATAGATTTCATTCTTATTGGCATCTCTCTGAACCTTGGTAAACCTGATACCATTACCATTCTTACCTTGTATATAGTCAATATGAACATCACCAATATATAGACTTCTTGCTAAGTCTTTCACTGCATTATTAACATCTTCCTCTGTAAAGGCATTAGCTAAAGCATCAATACTCTTCTTTATATTCTTATACAAAGGAGTTGAGTTAACAGTAACATCTTCTGGGTTATATTCACTTTCATTGAAGTGCTTAACCCTTACAGCAGCAGGACTATATTTACCAGCAGCATTAGGAATAAGGATATACATCCTACCTTCCTTTTGGCTCATATCCATTGGCTTGATGATTAAATCATCACTAATTCTACCATTAGTGGATAGGATACCATTCTTTACAATACCAAAGATAGAACTTGCACTTACATTAGGTATTTCTCCCATGTTTCTTTCTTCTGTACCATAAGGTATTCTACCAACCATTATCTGAGATACTCTTGTAGTAGGAGTAGCTATAAACTTCTTATCCTTTCCAGTCTGATTAAACTCTTCTTTTACTCTTTCAATAAGACCTGATAAACCTTCATATCTATCTACTACATACTGACTTTCATCTAATGAACCTACTATTTGGTTGTTTCTCTTATCTACAATAAAGATTGTATGGTCATTAAATTCAGGGTCAATCATAAAGCCAAGTTCATCACCTACCTTTAGATTACCTTCATTTACATAACTGAAAGCTCTATTATCTCTAAGATAGTTATAAAGTTCATCAAAGTTCAAGTTCTCTTTCTCAGCAACTACTACATTGAAAGGTCTGAAATCTCCATCCTTACTTGCATTAATATGCAATTCAGGAATAGTAGGTCTATAATACTGCCTCTTACCCTTTGCATCCCTATCTAATGATTGAGGAGTAGGAGCATTTTCATTGGCTTTCTTATTTTCCTCAGCTACCATTTGAGGAGTAATGTTACCTACAGGAGGTTCATAAGTATCAACTGGTCCAGCATTAACTGGGGGAACTGTAGGTGTACCACTATCTCCAGTTGTATCTTTTGATGTAGTACCTCTTGTACCATCTGTTTTCTCAACTGGCTTTAGATATTCAGAAGGGAACCTTGCTTTGAATCTTTGGTCATTATTAACCTCACTCATTGCAGATAGAAGTCCATACTGAGCCTCAGCAAAATTCATCATATTCAAATCATCTGGCAGATTTTCATCATACAGACTTTCTGGATTATTAATGAATACTGAGTTAGGATTAGCCATTTCCTCAAGATTATTAGCATTTTCATGTTGAGTTCTAAGTAGTTCTTGTGCATTAGCTTTAGCCTCAGGAGAGATAGGTTGCCTATCTATTGCCCTGCTTACTTCACTATTATACATTTGAACTTCCTTATAGTCCTTAGCCATCTTATTACCTTCATTCTCAAGTTCATCAAGAATCTGTTGTCTTTTAGATGAATCAGGCTCATTATTCAATGCTTCTCTAAACTCATTAAGGTTAGTAGCAGCTAATGCTGCATCCTTAGTCTTAGCTATTTCCTGTCTTTCATTCTCCTTTATAATATTCTCTCTTTGTCTCTCTTGTTTTTGTGCAAGAGCTTGAGGATTTCTAAGATAAGTATCATACTTGTCAATGAAATCAAGTCTTCTTTCAGCTATCTTATGAAGGTCATTAACCTCATCAATTATATCCTGTTTATTAGGGTCAGCCTGTAATGCCTTATCTAATAAAGAGATATAAGATTGAGCTTCCTTTGAATCAGCAAGTTCATTAATTAGTCTTACAGGAGAATAGTTCAATAAATCTGATAATCTATTAATCTTATTTTCATCACTGTCACTAATAAACTCTCTATCCATAGAGGCATCAAGCACTCCTTGAAGTCTGTCCTTTATATCTTCATGTACTGACTTAAACCTGTTTTCAAGGTTATCAATGTTTGAGAAGTAATAAGTCATTTCTTCAAGACCATCCTCATCAAAGTAATCCCCAATCTTAACTTGTAAGTCCTGACTAATCTTTCTGTAGTTATCTACAGCTTCCTTAGTCTCTTGAGTTTGCCTTTGAATCTGTTCAATTACTTCTGCATCAGTCATATTATCATATACTGATGTACCAGTTTCCTGATTAGTAGTAAGTTGTCTTATTTGTTCAACATCTTCTTCTCTTATATTACCAGCTTCCTCAATTATATCATATAGGTCATTGATTCTTCCTGCCTTATCAAACATGATAACATCACTAATAAGCTGGTTGTGTTCAGCATTCTTAAACTCAAAGTTATCATTATTATCAGCAGCTTCATCCATTTGTTTTTGATAAGCATTGTGTCTGATAGCTGATTGATAGTAGTTAAGGAACTCAGGTGACTGTACTCTATTATTAAGTTGGGTTACAATAGCATCATCTTTCTCACTTCTTTCTCTTATCTCTTGTATATCTTCCTTAATACCCCCTTGAAGATATACTGGAGATTGAAAACCACCTTCACTGTTTCTTATACTTCTAAAGCCCGGAATACCTACTAAACCAGTTAAACCACCAATAAAACCTTCTTCCCATCCTTCAACAGTACCATAGGTTTGTTGTATAGCTTTTGCAGTAGCTTGTAACCAGTCAATAGTTTCACTTTCTGCATCTGGGTCTATCTTGGCTCCATAGAAGTCATTAAGTTCAGAAGCATATTTATATCCTGCAACTTTACCTGCAACAGCCTGTCCCATTTCTTCATAAGGACCTTCTGCAACACCCTTACCTGCAATCTTAAAGGCATTTCTAAGTACAGAAGGTTTAGCTGCACTATAACTTACAGTACCATCCTCTGCAACTGTCCTTAGTATCTGACTACCTTTCTTAGCTGTATTATATCCACCTGCATAGAACTTACCAAACTGCCAAGCATCTGATACAGTAAGTAATGGAATATTTAGAGCAAAGTCTATATTACCCATCTTAGCCCTATCTTCTGATAGTTTCTGTAGCCCACCTTTGTAATCAAACTTAGCATCTACTCTTGCTTGTAACATAGCTTGTCCTTCTGGAGTAAGGGTTTCCACTACATTTCCATCAGGGTCAATTTGCATACTACTATATTGAGGAAACTCTCTAAGCATAGCTTCTTGCTCTTGTGCTGCTACTTTAGCTTGTGCATCATCAAGTTGTTGTTTGTGAAGCTCAAACCAGTCTTTACTATTTTGAATAGCCTCAATTCTTGCTTCACCTAATGCCCCTGAGAAAGCACCAGTAAGTTTAAGAGTAGGCTCAGCCATCTTAAGTTTCTTAGCATCTCTTGCTAATTCCTCAGTAAGCCTTACACCATCAAGGAATAAATCTCCTTCCCTATAAGCTTGTAAAGCTGCATTAGGGCTAAGAGCCTCACCTGAGGCTGTAACTGCACCTTTGAATGCTTGTCTTGCTTTATTAAGACCAAGTAATCTTGAGGTGGCACCAGCACTAATCTTACCAGAATAGGCAGCACCAACAGCAAAACCTAAGTTCTTAAGGAACTTGTCTCCAATAAAGTTAGCTGAGAATATATTCTCATACCAAGGGTCATTCTGCTCTGCATCAGTATAGTAATTAGGTAGAACTGATTCTGACCATTCATTTACTTGCTGCATTGCATTTGAGAAAGGATTATCCCAAAAGCCTGAGAATGTTCCTGTAGCTGCTGCATTACCTAAACCTACTATAGTGCCAAGAATACCATCAGCAAATGTAGTGCCTGCAAGAACAGCACCCTTAGCTAAACCAGCTCCTATTTGAGCATACCAAGGTTGCAATTCACCTCTTGTATTGGCTAAATTATCAAGTTGGGTTAGTGAGGTAATACCAGTGTCATACACACTCTCCCCTACTCCCTCTCTATAAACTTCTTGATATGGGGATTCAAAGTTCTGTTTCTGCCTAATTTTGAACTCAGCAGGAGAACTACTAAGACCAGTTTCTTGAAACTGTCTTTCTTTTCCTTCATTGGTATTTAACCCTCTCAAGCCAGAGATTCCAGCTTGAGTAGGGTCTGTTCTATCTATACTCATAATTAAATATTTGAATCTGTATTACTTTCTCTTTTAGCAATGGAATTAAATCTACTATAAATATCATTCATTAACTCAGTTATATAATGTCTCTGAGCCTCGACATCTTCATTTTCTATAGCTTGATTAATCAACATCAATTGGTTTTGAATGACATTTCTTCTTATACCATCTTCATATACCTTTGTTTCTCCAGCTACAACTTCTGGGTCAAGAAGGAAATTCTTAGTATCACCCTTGCTATTAGTACCTGTAAATACAATTCCTAAATTAGGGTCATATTCAATCTGAGAATCTTCATTGAAATAATCCTTTATATCTTTATAAGAAAGCATATCTCCTTTCTTGTTAGAATCAAGTTCATATATTCCAGACTTTCCATCAGTTCTTCTTGATATTGAAGCTGCATTCTCTCTAATAGTTTTAGAGATTAAAGTTGGGTCTGCTATAGAAGTTATATAAGTTACCTCTCTCATTGCAGATTTATTCAAATCACTATTCAGTTTAGCCTCAATTTGGTCCAAGTTTCTTATTCCATACTCCTTCATCAAGTTAGAAATTCTTTCTTGATTAGGTTTATATGTTTCTACCTTTCCGGGTGTCCTTTGTAGGTGCCCTCTTGTTCCATATAACTCAAGAGGGTCTGAACCAACAACCCTTTGTGCTGTTTCATCCAAGTTTACAGTACCATTCCTTACACCTTGTATAAATGCTATATCATCTTTTTTCTTCTCAACATTTACATCTTTTACCTTGGTAACACCAGAACTTCTGAAATAAGGACTTTGCACATCTTCCTTAGTACCTTTCTTTCTTGCTTGGGCTAATCTTTCCTGCATTGCATAATCATAAGCCTTATTAGAAAGAGTTTGATATTGAGTTTCACCTACTGCATTCCACAAACCTTGTCTTGCATAATCATAAGCTCTATTAAGGATATTCTCATCATTCCAGTTCCTAATACCAGAACTTCCTATTGCATCTTCCACAATACCTTGAAGTATAGGAGAAGCCTCAGGATTATTCTGTACAGCCTGCATAATTTCATCAGGTCTGAATCCCTTCTGCATGATGGTTTCATAATATTGATTACCTAAGATTGTTCTCCACTTTCTTGGGTTCTCTCTTACTTCCTTAGCTAAATTCTGTGCAGCAGTACCTACTTGTTTGGATAATAGTGCTCCAGAATAGGATTGTGGTGATAAGGCTGGATTAGCTATAAGTTCATCTAAGGAAAGTGTAGAAGCAGGTCTATCAAATAATAGTGTACTATCCTGAGCCTGTAATTTCCTTTGTTCATCTATCAACTCCTGTCTTCTCTTATAAGCCTGTTCTATAGGAACAATCTCAGAAGAGTATCTTCTTTTCATATCAATCAATCCTTGCCTGCTTGCAGGAGTAAGTCCTTGTTTAGCTAATGACTCAGCTTGTTTAGCCAAGTCATTAGAATATTGTTTGTATATTGCATAAGCCTGTGGGTCTGTCTGTTCATTAGCCATTCTCTCAAAGACATCTGCTTTAGTTCCTAATTCACCATAAGCATCCTCTATCTGCATTTGGGCAGTAGTAGCCTGCTGTAATGGAGCTAACATCTCAGAATAAGAAAATGGTCTAAATTTTGCCCCAGACACAAATGAAAAATTTGCCATATCAATTCTTATATTTCCAAATATACCCACCAGCAGTAGGTCTATTTCCTATTAATACTTTAGAAATACCTCCAAGTAAAATTCCTGTATCAGCAGAAGCCTCTTTTAAAGAATTATAACTACAAATAATATTTCTTTTTTTATCACACTTATATATAGGCTTACACTTTTTAGGATTATTAAGATTTGATTCACTAACTTTCCTATTATGTTCCTCACTGTGTTCCCTACCTTTTAATTTATCAGATAGTAATTGTCTTGTATATTCACTAATTACTTTTCCTTTATGTGCTTCTGATATTTTAAACTTTGTTACCTCTGATAAAGTGTGCCCCATTAAACTTTTAGACACATTCTTACATTTTACATAAGACTCTCTACCACCTTTAAGAATATTATAACCATTACTAATAGTATTATATCTTTTAATTTCCTTAGATTCTAAGATACTTAACATAATATATAACCTATCTATGTTATTAGAAGGAATTTTGTATAGAACTTTATAGGTAAAATGTTTAATACCATATTTCTTTATAGCAGAACTAAACTTTCCTTTTCTATTAGGAGTTATATGAGCATGTTCATATTTTCTCCTATTTTCATTTATAGTTTGTCCTATATAAGATTTATTATTTAAAGGATTAGTGTATTTATAAATTATACCATAAATCATCTTACTATCCTTCCTCCTTTTTTCTTCTTATTTCTCTTATATCCAACTTCTCCAGAAGAGGCTAAATTATAATATAGAGCAGGATTAGAATTAATCATATTTGCATTAAAGTTTTCCCATCCCATATCACCTAATCCTTGTAAGAAATTAGTTATATTAGCACTTCTTCTTGCAGCATCTTGGTCTTTAATAGCCTGTCTCATCTGAGCAGCAGTTGTAGCCTGCCCTAATCTTGCTCTCTTAGCTGCATTTCTTGACTCTGCGTTAAACATTGAAGCCTTAAGTCCAGTCTCAGTATTAAACATATTAGTACCTCTATTGAATGCCTCAACTCTTTCTCTCAACTGTTGATTATATTCTTCTGCTTGTCTTGCTAAATTACCCATGTTTTGACCATAGTTATAATCAGCAGCAAGTATTCCAGCCTGAGCATTAAGCCTGTTACCACCTGAGGTATTCATTAAACCTCTTCTTGTAGCAGCAGCCTGTTGATTCATCTTGTTGATATAGAAGTCCCTGTCTAAAGGTCTGTAAGATAGATAGTTTCCAATAGGAGCATATCCTACTGCCTCAGCACCTAAGTCTACTCCACCTATCATATCAGCACTACCATAGTCTGGTCTACTGAATAAATCTGATAGACTTGCTAAACCTGAGCCTATAATTGGTGCATATCTTGTCCATGTCTGCCTCTTTCTACCTCTTTCTTCATTATCTAAAGATTTCATATAGTCTCTTCTATTCTTTTCAAAATTATTCAGTTCTTCCTTAGTCATAGGAGCATTACCAAAAGTTGTCCCATAAGCAGTAAATCCCCCAATCTCATTAGGCAATTCAGAATTTTCCAAATAAGGATTAGTAAATATTGGAGCAGGATTTATAGGACCTCCTTTATCAAATCTGTTGGATTTAATATTTTTTATCCTCTCCCTATTTCTTACTTCTTCTTGAGCCTCAGCTATTCTTTCCATAGCAGCTTGTAAACCTTTTGTACTTAAAGGGTCATTAGGTCTTTCTTCACTTTCTCTTTGTGCAGATTTAGCAGCCTTAGCAAAGGTTTTACCTCTTAACTTGTATTCCTTTCTTATATCATCAGGTATCTCCATTCTATCAGAGAATACATAATCATCATAAACTACTTCACCTTGCTCAACTAAGTTAGGAGCACCTTCTGGGTCAACCCCTATTTGAATTCCTTGATAAGGATTTTCTTCATGAGAACCACCTTCATCTATAAAAGTAACTCCATTAGTAAAATCTCCACCCTGTGTATTTAACCATCCTCCAAAAGCATTCCAGTTTCTTGCATTCTGTGCAAATGTAGCCCTCTTTCTTGTAGTAGGATTACTACTTCTTTTTCCTCTTGCAATACATTCAGAAGTAACTTTTCCTCCACAGTACTCAGTAAATTTACCTCTATTTTTCTTCTTTATATGAATACCTCCACCTTCTGCAAAAGCATTATATGTATTCATCTCAGGTAATGCTTGGAATGAGTTAGGAAGAGAAGTCAATCTTTGTTTAGCAATTGCACTCATCTCTTGATTATTTAAGTATCTATTATCAAACTCATAGCCTATTGCACCACTACCAAATTCAAGTGGACCACCATAAGCAGAGAAGTTTGCCAATATGTTAAAGTCATTTTGGGCATCTATAGTATTAGCTCTTGTTTCAAAAGAAGAAAGTGCCCTTTCATTGGCTTCTCTGGCTTCTCTATTCAATCTTCTGGCTTTTCTTTTAGCTTTTCTATTACCACCAAGCCATCCTCCAATAGCACTACCAAGACCTACTACACCACCTACAATAGCTCCAATAGGACCACCTACAGATGCTCCAGCAGCAGCTCCCTGACCAGCAGCTCCTAAAGTACCAGTCAGTCTCTGCCCAGTATTTCCTCCTCTAACATCTTTCCATGTATAGTCATCTTTAACTTTAGTCCATGAACCCCATTCACTTAGCAAATCTTCATTGGATGAAGCCCCTATTGTCATATTCTTTTGAGCTTCAATTTGGGATTCAATTCCACTGGTGTCTGCTATTTGTGCATTAGATATTCCGGTTTGTGCCATACCACCAATAGCACCTCCAATACTTCCTATAGAACTGCCAAGATTCTCCCTTTTAAAGGCATTTGAGAATTGTCCTGGGGGTTGCTGTCCCCATGTTTTACCTCCATTCTCAAACATATTAGAAGGCATATTGCTTCTTCTTTTAATTTTTTTCTTAGCCATAGTATAATTAATTTTATTGCAAATGTATAAAAAGGTATTGAATAAACAAAGCCTTTAATTAAAAAAGAAAGAGTCCACAAACTAAAATGTTTATGGACTCCTATTAATTATGCAAAATAGTGAACAATAGCATCATGAAACTCTGTTCTATATGTATTAGGAGTATTCATTCCTAACTTAATATAAGCCCAAGTGTTTCTTATCCTATCTCTATTATTTACTATTGCTCTTGGTATATTAGCCCTCCACACCCTGAACTTCTTCTTTAATGGGGAGGGATGTCCAAGTATATTAGTAAGAGGGGTAGTACCATGCTGGTATTCATTCCATACATCAAGAGTATCAAAGGTTTTGTTGCTTATCAAGTTATCACCATCCCAACTATCAGCTCTGAACTCTACTGTATTGAATATCTTATCATTTGGTTCCTCAGCATTAGCTACAAAGGTAATACTGAATGGTTTATATTCACCAAAGAACATATTGTAGTCTCCAGTAAACTGTTCCCACATCTTACCATCCTTGAAGGCATAGAACTCACTACTTACATTGAACATAGCAGGAACCCTTTCATAACTCATGAATGAAGTAAACTGGTTAATCAACTCTGAATAACACAGACAATGGTCTTTATAAGTAAAGTACACATCATTATTATTCTTGTCATAGAATGACCTATAGTTATTATAACCAACTGGTTCCCAGTTCACATGAACATTGTGAGTACTAATCCACTGTCTGAAACCTAACTTATCAGATAGACTGACTATTTCTCCATTAAATAGATATAATGAATTAGTTTCATTATCTATGAAATATAACCCAGAAGGAGATTCTGCAATAGACCATTTATTAGCACAGCCTATAGTATTGCTTATATACCTCTTACCACTTACCTTCAATCCATTAGTAATCTCAATTGGCAGCCCATCAGAGGTTGGTATCTGAACTCTACTGTTGAATAAAATATTACTTAACCCCCTTCTCTGAAAACAGAATATCTCATTATTATAAGTGTTCAAGGAGGTTACTTCCCCTTTATCACCATCAAGGTCTAATGTTGTTGCAACATTAATTTTAGTCCAATTATCCACTTCATTACCAAGTATTTTTTCCTCAGTCCATGTGATACTATTAGGAAAATCATTAAGACTACTTATTTCATTCAAGTATTGATAAGTAAAATAGTTATTACTCTGAGAATAAATTGGATTATAAAGATTGAATATAGAAGGAGTAATAGCTAAGTTGGTAACATTTCCTCTATTTCTATCATATCTACCATCTATATTGATATGAGTTTCACAATAAAATGATACCATTTCAACTACAGTATTCATATCCTCTAAGGTGAATGGATATGTCTTTAGACAATCATATCTTTGAAGATAGGTATCACCTTGAAGAAACTCTATTCTACCACTGTCATTAATATCAATTGGGTCTCCAGATACTATCCACCTGTTATTTAACAGAGCTTCTTCTGTCTTACCCCCAAATCTATTATCCTCATCTATAGTCTGAGTCAACTCTACAAGCCATAACCCTGAATATCCAGTACTAAAGGTGCTAAATATAGCACTGCTATCTTTTGTATGGTCATGATTTGTATTACTATTAGGGATTATAACCCTATTACCATTTTGCTTGTTTAAAGCAAATACAGCATGTTTTCCAGACTTATATTTGATGCTTACAGGACTGCTGGTATATCTTTCAGAATCTTTAAGATTGACAGTTCCTAATACTGGTATAGTAATTTTATCAACAAAAGTGGTATTTTCAGATTCACCATTATATAATTGATTTATAGTTTTTATATTTTCATAACTATTAGTAACAATACCAATATCTGAACCTACACCTTCTGTTTTAGAACCAGGAGGTATTACTTTATCAACATTACCATAGTATAACAGAGACTCATCATTCCTAACTATTGAAGTAGCTGTAACTTCGTTAGAATCTACTATCTCTACATTTGATATACCAGCAGGGGGAACCCAAGATTCTGTTAATCCCAGAGTGAAATAAGTAGAATAACTTGTCCTCAAATTACCCAATTTATTTGATTTCAAATTAGAATAGGTATTACCTTCATATCTAAAATCATTAATTAATGAGCCTTGTCTTTGCCAAGGTGATACTAACCATGCCCAGTTACTCTTGTAAACTTTTTGAGTATCATTAGTTAATAAGGGGATTCCCATCCAATGATACCCAGAAGAAAGAAGTCTACCTCCTTTATTTGTTGAAAAAACAGTTTGTCTTTCATACTGTGGGAACTTATTATAAAATCCATAATCTAAAGTAGGTTGAACTCCTGTACTCTCTGCAAGAACAGACCTATAAGATATACCAGAATGTAATGCAATAGAGCCTATAAATTGGCAGCCTAAGTTAATATTTGCTGTATTTATATCTCCAAATTCTATATCAGGAGAATGAAATGTAAGAATACTACTATCTACTAAATAGTCATTTACTTCTGTACTACCTTCTGCTAATGTCTTTAAAGTTTCTACCCCTATCTCAGTAGTCCTATCAGGATATACAGGATTGATACTATCATAATCAACATATTGAGCATAAGTTCCATTATTTGCCTTCACATCATCAGAATCATCTCTATTAGCTTCATCAACAAAAGGTCTAAAAAACCAAGATGATACTGCATAAGGACTATTAGATTCTCTATCTAAATTTGTCCATAGAGTAGGACATACTACACCTTGACACAATATAGTTCTATCACTATTTGTGGGAACTACTATCATTCCCCTTGCCTTTATATAACCAAGAGCTTTAGCTTCATCAAGTACACTCTTTGGTATAGTATAGTAAGGTTTTACCAAACTTAATTTAACAGTACCAGATAAGTTATTAGAATCTACATTAGGGTAAGTATCTACCTTGCTATCTCCTATATATAATACTTCTGACCATTTACCTTTCTTATTTTGGAATTGAACCCCGAATCTATAAGTTTCACCTCTTTTAAATGATGTAATCTGGTAACTATTATTATTTAATTGGGTTTTATAATCATAAGTTAAATTAGTTCTTTCACCAGTATCAAGAAGCTTATTACCAAATACGACAGAACCCTTCACACTTTCTCTTGCTTCCTTTGAGAACAATAAAGTTTTTATGTGAATATTTCCAAGAAATAAAGTATTGTCCTTTTGAGTCATGGTGTGAGGAATTATTTCTTCACCACCTATGTAAAGTAGTAAGGTACTATCTACACTACTTCCTGTTGTATTATTATCTGTATATCTGATTACTGAACCAATAACATCCAAATCAGCCACTCTTCTTACAACTGGGGTAGAATCTATACTTGTTCTAAATATAGAATATATCCTTATATAATCAAAATTAGTATCAGGATTACTTATAACTATATCAAAACTATTGGAACCTATCTCTTCTGGACTCCCTCCTCTATTACTTGCATGAGTGTAGTATATAGGTGTTTGATATATAATATTACTTTCAGAGCCATTCCTATTATAGTAAGTGAAGGCATATTGCACTACTCCAGAAGGAAACTTGCTGGCTACCTTAAGATTGGAGGTAACAGTGATTGTTTCATCCAACTTCAATTCTGGAATAAAATCAAATGAACTATTATTCCATTCTTCTATTGTTGTAGAGTCAGATACAATATTAATAACTCTTGGTTGATTTAATCCATCTACCCAATATATCTTCTGAATATTATCATTTTCATATACACCAATATTCTCAATAGGATAGTCTGTACTAAAATTAAGATTACCTGAGAATAGAAGTAGAGTCTCAAAATAGGTACCTTTATTTTCAAGTCTATAGATATTATCTTTTGTACCTTTTGTAAATAAGGTTACATAATTATTTAGCACATTCTGTCCAAGTAATATCCCATCAATAACTACAGGGTCTCCAGAAGGAGATTGTAATGGTATCTCCTTATTACCTCTCTCATTAGTTACAATAAGAAGAGTATTATTATCTCTTGCAGTTATTCTGATATTCTGAGCATCAAAGGCATATTCTGGATTGAATTTAGAGACTGATAAGTCTCTTTGTAACCCTTTAAAAAAGTGTTGTTCTTTCTTTAGTGCCATATTTATTCATCTTTATATTTATACAAATATCCCTTATAAGGTTTACCACTCCTTAAGTGTCTTCCTATAGAGGTAGTAGGAACATTTAAGAGTTTAGAAGCAACTAATATTGAAGGAAAATCATGAGTTATATTATTGTTCTCTACAGATATAATTCTTATAGGTTTACTTTTTCTCTGAGCTAATGCTTTTCTTCTTTCAGGATTACTCCATCTTTCCCTTTGAGTCTCACTCATTCTTCTCTTACTCTCTTCACTATGTTTAAAACCTTCAAGAGGGTGTCTATGGGAATTATAATAAACCCTCATTGTTCTGCTTAATAATTCTTTATGTTCCTTACTATATTTTTTTATTCCAACTACACCATCACCACCATCTGTTATATTATAAGAGACATTCTGTTCTTTATATATTCTAATAAGTCTTTTCTCCGTTTCTTTAGCTTCCTCCTCCTCTAAATCAGAGAATAGTATTTCATGTTGAATATTAATCCAACCATATTTAACTATAGCACCAAAGAAATATGGAGAACTTATATAGCCCATTCCATTTTTCCATCTCTTATTAGCAGGTTGATTAGTTATACCTATATATACTTTACCTGATGGAGAGGTATGCTTATAAACTATCCAATTTCTCATAATATAAAACTCAATGAACCCTCAGGTATTCCTTGTCTCCTAAGTTCTTGAATCCTCTTCTGAACTCAGTTACTCTTGGAATCATTTGATTTAACATATTTGTAATTGATTCCATTTCTGATACAGAAGGAATCACAAATTCATTATTACACTGTCCAGCCTTAAATGCGTATTCTTGCTGGGTGTTATTTAGTACAGCAGGGCTTATTTTACCCATATCAAAAAGAATAGTGAACCACTCCTTCTTGATGTATAGTTCCAGTGCTTTAAGGAAGATAGAGTTATCTGGAATTAAAGGAAGACCTTCATCATCCAACATAATAGCTTTATAACTAATATCCACCTTCTCATGTCTTATTGAAGTAAATATTACCCTACCTTGTGTCTTGAAAGAAGGCTCTCCTCTCTCCCACCAATCCCTTTCTTCATGGTCATGAGTAGGATAGGCATTGAAATTATCAGTCATTGCCCTAAGTGCCATTCCATTCTTATGTAATCTAACCTGATTAATAGAGATTAAATCACATGGAAGTTCACCTCTGTACTCCTTAATATCTATTGTTTCCATCTTATCAACATAGACATTAGGAAGTCCCATTGCACTAATAAAGTCCAATGTATATTGAATAGCTGTCTCAAGATTGAGGTCAGTAAGTAGTGGGTGTCTTAGTAATCTGTCAAGCACTACTCTTATATTTACATAGCTAACATTATTAACCATATCTTAATTTCCTTTCTAAGTAAGGAGCATCTATTAAACCCTCCTTTATTCTTTGTTTAAGTCTTATCTTTAAATCTTTGTTGAATAAGAATTCATAGTAAGAATTATTGTTGTAGGTAGCTGACTCTCTATTGTAATATACCTTAAAGATTTCATTCTCCTCTACTCTAACTAATGTCTTATCTTTGAAAGCCTCTTCATCTTCATACCAGAGTTTGAGTGTCTTATCCCAGTCTATGGGAAGGTTAGTATGAATCTTTCCATCCTTTCCTAACCTTATTCTCCTATCATACTTTCTTATCTCAATAGTGCCCATTGATTTAGGAAGTCTAACATCATGACCCAGTAATAATTCATCAACCAAATGTAAGTTTATCTTTCTTATGATAGAAAAATATTGTGACTCAGTAAGAACATATTCCTTACTATCAGGCTTATTCTTTCTATAATACTTATATCCATCATATACACCCAATGAATTCCTTACTTTATACTCTCTTGGTTGGTTGACCTTCTTTATCCTCCTTTTAAATTCTCCCAGTGTCTCCATTATCTATTTGAATCAGGCAGATTATCCTCTGCATTATTATCTTCATCTTTCTTCATAAATTCAGGACCTCTTAATTCTTTAACTACAAGTTCTATCAAGGGAGGCACAAGTGAGTCTTCCAATGGGAACTCCTTATCCTCTAACCTACATATTGTACCACTCTCTTCTGGACAAGCCAATTCTGATGCTTCCTTAGCATCTTCAAAGATTGCACTAAACCTTATTCTTTCAAGATGCAGGAATTGAGGATTCCATGATTTAAAATACAAATAACCATCAGGGGCTTTTGAACAATAGATTATGTTTCTCAGGAACTTATTATAACCTACATATCTCATTCTATCCCTACTTATATAAGTAATCTCACCTTGATAGAAGTCCATAGGATATACTCTTGGATTACCTATCATCATAGTAGTAGGAACCTTATTCTTACTTCTTAAATAGGAGTTACCTTCACAAGGTTCTCCACTAATGGCTGGAACCTCAATAAGGTCTAAACATATACTCTGATAGTTACTATCTGGTATAGGTTTTCTAAGGTCTGAGTACCTTTGTTTTAAGAGAAAGCTCCTTAGCTTTACTATTAAAAATAGTATGTGGTCTTTAGTGTAAAATGAGTCATCACTGGACAATTTTAACTGGTCCATACACATATATATAATCTCACTATAAGTCATATTTATTCCTCCTTATATTTCCATTTAAAATTTTTAATACTTTTGCATTCACCTCTGCAACATTTAGCTATATTAGTTTCATTAGCTCCTACACTTATTGCTGCATCTTTTACACTTTCAAATTCCTCAATTATTTGTCCACTCATTGTTAGTTTTAATACTATCTTTGAATCTCTTCTTCTACCTGTTTTTGTAACAGGGATATTGCTACCCTCATATCTCCAGATATAACCATGCGCTGTTTTAGATTTACCTCTGCAACATCCTGCTATAGATTCTCTACTTACTTGAAGAGTTTTTGCTACTATATCTATATTATCCCAAGTCTTATTATATTCTCCCAACTTTGAATATTGTATAATCTTACTTCCAGAATTTAATTTACCCTCTGATAATTTCTTTCTATGACTAACAGTCTTTGGTTTGGATTTTAACCCTTTAGATACTTTATCCCCAAAACCAAGAGGTTTCTTTTTACCTTTAGTAGCTTCTGAGATTTTCTTTAAGGTTTCATTAGAGTGTACATACCCTCTACTACCATCTCCCCCAAGGGTACTATTGTAGCCTTTATTATAGGTATTATAATACCCAATATAATAACTTTCCAACTTGTTAAGCTCTGTAGTAGCTTCATCCATGTCTCTAAAGGTCTTTTTAAATATTATTTCATAAATAAAAGATGAAGCTCCATATTTCTTTCTTGCCCTATCAATCTTACTTCTTCCTCCTGTATATCTACCAGTACCAAACCACATTCTTCTTCTATATTCCTCATTAGTAGTTTGTCCAATGTAAGATTTTCCAGATGGAGAAGTATATTTATATATTATTCCTATAATCATGTCTATACAATAAAACTCCTGCAAATATAATCTAAAACAATTACATCTACAAGAGTTTTACTATTTTTATATTCAGGGTATAAAGATTATGCTTCTACTCTAAAGTTATCATCCTCAGTACTTCTTAATATACTATCCTCTGTTATTCTTGGTACAAATGTTCTTTTGTTAGAATGAACCAAAGTATCATAGCTCTCAAACATTGGAAAGTCTATCATACAAGTACTTCCTGCCAGGCAGTATAGTGCATTTACTATATGCCTATAATCATCTTGTGTTACATAATAAGACATTTCTCCTGCTAACATTTCTTCCATGAAGAAGAGAACAATTATCTTATCTACATCACTGTACTTCTTATATCCAAATTGAGATAGAGTAGTAAAGTATCTTGTGATGGCTTCCTCAGATATTTCAAGCATTTTATCCATAGCATCCACAATTAGAGGTTGGAGACTTGCAATTATTATTTATGAAGAACTTATTCCAGTACTTAATAGCCTGTGGATAGTTTCCTGTTCTAACACAAAGTTCAATTGCTTTTAACTTAAGTATCATATCAATGAAACCCTTTGGTATATTACAATCACATTCTACTTCTTTTAGATACTTGAGAGTCTGTTTGTATATAGGTTGCAGGTTAATTACAGTACCTAATATTTGGTCCTTATCAGTCCCACATGGAGTATCAGCAGATGGAGTACCTTTAGACTTTACATACACAAAGAACATAGTACTGCAAGGAGAAACCTTTAAGTCTTGAATACTTAATTCAAGTCTTACATTCTTCATCTGTTGTGTACCATAAGTGAAACAGTATGATTCATCTTCCTCAACTCTTACTGGGTTGCAACTACATTGCTCAGGAAGAGAATAGGTTAAATCATAAGCATCCTCTACATTATACACATAAAGAGGATTGTCACTTGGTCCATTCATCACAAAAGTATCTTGGGTATCAATGACTATACTATCCAATAGGACATCATCAAAGTAGTCCTGATTATCTACAGATACATCTATAATAAGAAATCTGTTATCTTGTGTTATTCTTAATTCATTAAAATGTAGCATAGTTCATATTTTTAATTGATAAAAAAAAAGGAGCATAGTTAATTCTATGCCCCTTCTAATGCTTTATCACTTAGGATAAAGCAGCAATTGCAAGCCCTGATGCAGCATTGATAGCACCAATTAGAGCATTCATTGCAGCGTGACTACCATTATTTACAGCAACCAGTGTAATAGTCTTTTCAGACTTCTGAACTGATTCATCGCTTCCTGTATAGAAATAGTGAATATCCAGTACATCATAAGCTGCACTTGGGTCTACCAAGTAAGTAGTCTTAATAATGTTAGGATAACCCATTCCTCTGTAGATGTCACCTCTTGCACCCATACAGAAGTATTCAAGGTCTGCAATAAGATGTCCATCAGGAACAGTCTTCTTAGGAGTAACTACAGTTGCAACACCCCAAAGTCTATCTTCACCATCAACTGTAATAGTTAAGAACTGAGGAGTAAAAGGAATAAATGCCTGAGGCATCATACCAAGAACCCAAGGTTGTTCAGCTTCTTCAATGATTATCTTATCATAATCATCCTTATTAAGGTCAGATTCCTTAGTGGTAGCTGTTACTGGAACATCAGTTCCATCTGTTGCTGTACTATTAAGGTAAATATTCACAAGAGGAGTAGATTCTGTCTTATTCTCAAGGTTCTTAGCCAAAGAAATAGCCATCTTCTTGTAGAAATCTGATGGAGTCATTCCACTTCTTGCAATTACTTCACCATACTTGAAGTATTGGTCTTCCTCTGACAAACCAATATATTGTCTGAAAGCCAATCTCAAGATATAATTCTGACCTGCTACAGGAGTTGCAGATACATCTGCATCAAGAGTAACTGAGTATCTAACCAGCTTATGAGCCAGAGCTTCTGATGGTGTAGCCTTTGCATACAATACATGCTTAAGGTCAATCTTATCACTTGCTACAATCCCAGCAGGAGACATAGACTGAAAATACAGAGTAGTTTTAGCTGTATCTACCTTTGGCACAATATCACCAGCAGTCATAAGGGCTGCTGTACTATCAACATATAGCTGTCTTACTTGATTTATACTAAAAACTGCCATAATTAATAATTGTTTTTAATTAGTTTATAAATTTTGTTTTTATTCTTTATTTCCTGTCAGTTGAGTTTTACTTATTATGGCAAGCTGTACAGCCCTTTCAAGTATTGCTCTGTGTACTACAGGATTTAGTTCACATTCACTTTCAGCACTTACACCATTGATACTTAGTCCATCAGGTAAATCTACCAGTATAATAGGAGTGGGTTGAGAGATATATCTCATTAAATATTTGTCCACATTATACTTGCTGATTAATTCAGCTAAATCACTTTTTATATCAAGTCTTAGTACTCTGTCTTTACTTGGTCCTCTAAATGGATTATCCTTTGCTCTATATAAATCATCCTGTGGTAATGGAACCACACTTGCCTCTATACCATCCAAGCAACCTAATCTACTATCCTTGAGGAATGCCACTTCATAAGTAATGAACCAAGTATCTTGTGGTATCTCAAAGAATACTGAGTCTTGTGATAACCCCAGCTTTCCTGTAACCTTGGTACTTGTTTCATAGGTCTCCACCAAATTGCTCAAATATCTTCTTATTTCTTCTGTCTGTTCAAAGGACTTACCATAAATAATATTCCTTCCAGAGTAGATGTCAATAATCAGTTGTTCCTGAGCATTAGTGAGAAATGTTGATTTCTCATATTCATCAAGGGTTATATTAGGAGTGATACCAAATGAGTTAAGTAAAGTACTGAATCCATCAGAAAATTCTTTATTAGTCATACTTTATATTTTTACTCTGACCTTTGTCCTAATTCAACACTTGCTTGCAAATCTCCTTGGTAAGCTGCCTTAGCCAATTCAACTGCCCTCTGTAATATCTCACTATGAATAACTGGGTTAAGCTCACATTCTGAAATAGTGCTTACACCATTTATTGTGACATCACCATATTCAGAAGATAGATTAGTAGTGATAATTGGAGCAGGTCTTCTTATATATCTTACCTTATAGTCTGTAATAGTTTCATTACTGTTTACTATTAATTCTACAGAGATATTATTTATAGAAGCAGTAATTATTCTCCATGCCTGATATTTAACTGGTTCCTTGTAAGGTCTTGACATAAGCCTTGTATAATCAGAATAACTGATTGGAACTATCTGTTTAGTTCCTGCATTAGTATCAACAGCCTCATTTATAACCAAGAATAAGTCAGCAGGTAAATCATATACCTTAGCTCTCTTATCAAAGGTGATAGTAGGAGCACTTGTATTAAGTACTCCTTGCCCTACCTTTATTAATTCTGAAAAATCTATTTGTCTTTTTGGTGAATCATCTAATCCTTTTCCATACTTATTACCTGCTGGTTCAAAATAGTTCTTAACTATCTCTTCTTGAGCCTTAGTAAGCAGTACAGACTTTTCATACTCATTTAACCCTGGAGCAGCATTGCTCATTATGTTGTTATAGAGTACATCAAATTCATTAGAAAATTCATTAACATTCATATCTTTATTCTTTTAGCTTTGCTTCCAGACTGAACTTCAATTCCTGTCTCTTAGGAGCACTTAAGAACTTAGCAGCTACACTCAAAGTAGGTTCTTCATTATCTCCACATAGAGGAGAACCATCAGATTTCAGGTATAACATACCACCTCTGTTACTAATTAGACCTTCTTCAATAGCCTTCTTAATCAGAACTTTAGTATCAAGATACTGGTCTTCTGAAACTCTTAAGAAAAGTTTTGGGTCAGCTTGAATTAGCTTGTTAATCTTCTCATGTAAGAATTCAATCTTAGTTGTCTTAGCAAGAGGTCTACCATCAATAGTTTCAATGATTACTCTCAGCTTATCAGCATCATCTTGAATTTCACCAAACTTCATGTATGACTGCATTGTAGCATTCATTTCCTTCTTAGCAGTCTTAGCTTCCTCACCTTCCTGTACAATTACAAACTGGTAAGTCATTTTAGGTCTGTCTTGCAGCTCTTGAAGAGAAGATGCAATATAGTCCTTGTTTGCTAAAAGGATTTTATATTTGATATAATCATCAGGGTCAGCCAAGTTCAAGAAATTATCTTGCTTAGTCAATCTTACTGTATAATTATCCCAGAAGTTATCTACCTTCTTGTAGATAGATAGAGCATTGTATTCAAGACCCATTATCTCTTCAAGATAGGCTTTCTCTTTATCAGTGAGAGCATTTACATACATACCAGAACTCAATCTTGGTAGAGTAAACCATCTTACTGCTGCCTCTGCCATACCTCCATATAGGGTATGCTTAGGGTTTGAAACTAAACCAGTTTGCTTGGGAACAAACCTTACTATAACTCTTTCATTTCTTAGGCAGCTAATAGGTTCATCATTGTTCTCTATTACTGCTTGTTTCTTTGTTTTTCTTGTCTTTGGTTCCTCAAAGAGGTTATCCACATCAGGTATAACTGGTGTTTCCTTCATAATCTCTTCATCATCCAAAACCATCTTACTAACTTCTTTTGCCATATTACTTCTCCATTTAATATCTTAAAAAAGAAAAAGGGAGGAGGAATTACCTGCCTCCCTTTTATTTATGCTTATCCTTGCAGAATTGCAGGAATTAATGACATAGTTCTTGTTGGGTCAAGCACACAAACACCCAAAGTAGCCATCCTGTGAATTACAGCAGAGTCCTCATCAAATGACATATAAGGATTACCCTTTTGTCCAGTGAAAGGATTTCTAATACCCCATTGATAACCTCTGTACTCATTGTCACCCTTAATCTTACACTTGAAGATATTAGGTTGGTCCATAGTACCAATATACCAGATGTCATATCTGTAAGAGAAAGCTACACCACCATTTGGATGTAAAATCTTATTTCTTACTGGGTCATCATAGAATGGGTCAACATCCAATCTCACTCTAACACCATTAGGAGCCTTATATTCAACAAATTGGAAACCAGCACTAAGTGCATTGCTGTGAAGTTTTGATTGAACTTTCTCAACAACTCTTGTAGAGTTATTATCAAGTACAAATGTAGTCCAACCAGATACAGTCTTCAATACTTCCTTATGGAACTGAATAGCACCTCTTTCACCAGTCTTGATTACAAAGAGTCTATCATCCATTGCAAGTTTAGAAGCTGATAGTTCATACAGTGCATCTTCAAGTAACTTCAAGCTGAATGTATTGTAGTACATAGTATTGGCAACCTCTGTTTGTTCAAAGATACCAGCACCAGTCTTAATAGCATTACCTGATTTACCAAAGTTCATGTATTCACCATTCAGATTTCTGTTTGAAGTACCCCATGCCATAGCATTATTCTTGTACTCATCAAATTGAAGTTCTACTTCCCAATCTACATAGTGCATCCACATATTTGCAGTGTCCTTCACTTGCTTTCCACTTTCAAGATTCCTAACCATAGGAATACCCATAGCAAGTTTCTTGTTTAGCTTATTACCAGCTACCTTGTGTTGGATTCTGATTGTAGTCCATTCATTTCTCATGCTTACAGGAGAAGTGAATCTAACATCACCAACCTTTCTTGAAAGTTCTTTTTCTACAGGAGCAAACTCAATAGAGAATCTTTCTCCTTGTTGCAGTCTTTCAGCAGGAACACCTTGAGTATTACCACCCATAAGTTCTACTTTGTACACTGCATTAGTACCTTCCATTCTTGCATCACCAAGGATTCTAAATGGATATACTTGGTTCAAGTTACCTACAATAACTTCACCATCTGCAAACCAGTCTTCTGGGAATACCAGATAGAAAGGAGATGTACCAACTCCTACATTAGCTGCACTAGCAGCAACTACAGTACCATTTTCATCTCTTGCCTCAACAAGAGGAATGTTTCTCCTTGAAGAACCAATAACATCCCAGTAGTATTCATTATCATCTTCAAACTCTCTTACAGGGAATGAATTAAGGAATGTATCCAAGCTCTTTCCTCTATAGAAAGCCAACAGTTGCACCATAAGGTTTGTAGCCTTCTGAGGTGCTTGTTGGAAGATAGCTCCAAGGTGGTTGTCACTTGTCAGACCCTTCCAGTGTTGGAAGCCTAACATTTGAAATTTACCTAATTTACCAGCCATTTTTAAAAAAGTGTTAAATTATTAATTATTTTTTTATAATACCAAAGAAATCTATGACTCCTATGTCCAGAAGTTCCATTCTTTCCTCTACAGGCTAATGATATACTAACATGATTTATCTTAGTATGCTCCTCAGCTTCTCTGGTACTTCTATATTCAGCAATAGTATTTCCATTTAAGTCCATCTGTATTACTTCCTTATTACTATCTGAGTTGACTCTACATTTCTTTTTCATCTCAGTTACAACTTCTGGTAAAAGTTGATATTCTCTACTACCACCAGTAGTCATATTATATAAAGAGTAATTATTGTCTTTAAAATGGGTAATGAAGGTTCTTTCAAGCAAATTGAGACTGTCTAAAGGGCAATAAGCCAATACTTTATATTCCCAAATTTCAGGAATATTATATTTTATTCTTGCCCTATCTATATAAATACCTCCATAATGTCTATTGAAATTATAAAAGTCTTTCCTTCTTCTATCCAAATCATTTGCCTGTCCAATATAAACCTTCCCAGTAATTTTATTTACCCACAAATAAATACCAGATTTGTACATATTTTCTTTATTTAGACATCAAGGTCCCAGCCCTTTCCAATATAAGACTCAGCATCTTCCTCAACTCCTCCAACATATCTTGGATTACCTGATGAATTTCTTGCAGTACTACTGAGTTTATGTTCTAATTCTCTAAGACTTTGCTTGACTTCTTTCTTTACTTTACCTTTTACAAGACCATCAATATTCTTGAAGCCATCAGTCATAGTAAACAATACAGACAGATACTTTCTAAACTCAACTGGATTATCCATTTCATATTTCTGAATAGCAGTCAAATATTCTCCATCTTCTGTTTTAAAGATAGGCTTAGTAATATTATCAAATGCTTTCTGTCTTGTAGTTTTGTCAAGTGTAATACCTGTAAATACCTCTTTGTCCTCAAGCATTGATTTCTTTAATTGTGCAGCCTCTTCTTTAATTTTCCTTTGTTCTTCTTTTGCCTCTTCTTGAGCTTCCTTGATTAGGTCTTGATATTGAGTGCTAAAGTACTCTCTATTACTTTCCAATGCCTCTTTTGCATCTTCAATATCTGTGCCAGCATTGAAAGATTTCTCAACCTCTCTCTTAGCTCTGGCTTCACTATAACCTCTGTTCCTAAAGTCTTGATAGATTAAGTTCTTTCTCAATCTTTCACCCTTTTCAGTTTCATCAGTTATATATTCCTCCTTGATTGCATCCAAATTAGCAAGGGTTTGTTCATACCTTCTTACTTCATCTGGTTCTACATCAGCTTGTAATGCAGCATCAATTCTCTTTTGTCTTTCATCTAACCTTGCCTGAACAGTCTTTTCAACTGCTTCTGCAAAATCTTCTGGAGTCTTGATACCATTTAATGTATCATCATCAAGGTCAGGGAAGATACCTTCTTCTTTCAAGGCACTGGCAATGGAAGAGTAGAAGTTAGTTTTGGGAGAAGTACCTTTGTCCTTTTCAGATTGGGTATCTTCCTCTTCTTCTTGATTATCTTTTCCACTACCTACGCTCTCTGGATTATCAAATAAATCATCAGGATTTATCTCTTCTTCCTCAGTAGTTTTTTCAGTTTCTTTATCTTCTTTCTCCTTTGGGGCAGGTGGAGTTACCTGTATTTCTTCTTCACCCCCATCATCAGAAAATAGATTCTCTACATCTATTTCATCCCCTGTCATAATGAGGTCTTCACTTAATTCTCCTATCATATTTCTACTCCTTTAGTTATTAAACTGATGCAAAGATAGTAGGAGTTTATGACTTCTACAACCTATTAAATGTGGCAATTATAATAGTGTTAATAAAATCTTTATTTACTGAGTCTTCCAGACTTTATTTCTCTTATAGTTCCTCCTAATTTCTTCATCTCTTCAAATGAAAAATAATCACTCCTTGCTTTATTACATTCTACACAACATGGAACAACATTATCTTTTGTATGCCCTTTAGAGTTATCAATCCTATCACACCCTATTCTTTTAGTATCACCACAGTACACGCAGGGATGATTCATTATGTCAAGCATATCTTCTATGGTTAAGTCACATTCCAGCCCTTTCTTCTTGTCTTTTATCCTATAAGCTGATACCATTTTAGAAGCTTTGTTCCTTTTTAATTGTTCTGTACTAAGACTTGCTACATTTATAGTAGGTCTCTTTCTTATCTTTAATTTTCCAAAGATTATTTCTTCGACACTATAATCATCTTTATGTCTAAAGTATCTTATTCTTATCCCTCCTAAAGATTGATTATATTTATCAGCTAATTCACTTAAATATAAAGTTTCCCCCTTATATGTCAACTGAATTAGATTATCCTTCAATAATGGAGCTTCCTCTTTAGTAACCCATATAAAATTTTCTTTAGAAAATGGTTTATCTTTATATAGCCTTCTTAATACTAATCCTTTTCTATAAGTAGGAGATACATCATTAAAAAAGGTAAGAAAATCTTTCCACTCTTCTGAGGTTCCAACTCTCTTACCTTTTTCTGTATATAATATACCTCTCCAACTATTGAATATATAAGGATTATTCCTTTTTATATCACACAGTTTCATTCTATTTTTATAGATATTCTTTCACCATTTAGCTTTGCTTTTAATAAAATAGGCATTAGTTCATAGAAACAAGCAGTACTATTTATTACTCTTCCTTTAACTTTGTTTTCACCTACTAAAATACAAGCTTGAGTATCACTTTTTCCAAATTGAGAAGCTATATTTCCTACATGAATAAGTACTCTATCAAAGGCTGGAACATCTTCTATTGTAGGAAGTTTGCCTCCAAAAGGTTTTGCCCATGACCTATCCTTAAATTTAGGACTTATAATATCCATATTAATATTATAAACTCCGGAAGGAATAGCAGTATTACCATTTTTAGTATTTCTTATACTGTCAATACTATCTGTTTGTTTAGTCCCCATATAAGGAGGCTCAAGAGTATCACATTCATAAACACCGTTTATGAACAAATGTCCAATGGTGTATTTAGGTCCTTTAAAGATTCTTTTAAGTGTTAATTCCATATCTTATGATTTAATAGGAGGATTAAGAAGTAAAGACTCCATTTCTCCTCCTGTACCTCTTATTTGAATATCTTTTATTTTACCAGTAGCTTCATCCTTAATAACAAGGATTTCATTTACTGTAACTTCATTAGGGTCTCCTTCAACTATTCTTGAAAGACTCCCAAGATTAAGTACTCTCTTCATGTTAATTACTTTTTAGTTTTATTAATCACATCCTCATAATTTCCCTTTCTTATCTGACAAGATAGGTCTGTGCATATACTTGCCATTAAGCCCATCACCTGTTGCCTTAATTCCTTAACCTCTTTTTCAAGTTCTTCATTTCTTGATAGTGCTCTATCAAGCCTGAGTTTATTATCCTCAGAAAGCCTTGTGTAGAATTCAAGAGACTCCTTCATATTATTTATCAGGTTATTGTCAACTTCACTATTATACTTCTTTCTTGCAAAGAACCATGCAGTAAATCCCGAAGTAAATGTGGTTACAATACCTATCAATGCTGTAATAAGTATTTCACTTTCAATCATAACTATTCAATTATTTGTATGAATCTTTGAGTTTTGTTTTTAACATAAGGATTCATCTCCCTTACATTCACTTCTACTACTATGTGTTTCCTCTGAAATAATCTGAATAACCAGAACTTCTTTGGTGGATTCACAGTCTCCCTTTTACCATTTATGAATGTGTATCTCTCTAACTCTATCTCAGGTTTCAATGCTATAGTACTTGGGAATTCCAAATGAAGATTAGTTTTAAACCACTTATCCCCCACTATAGTATCCAGCTTTAACTGAGGATTTACAAATAAAGTATCTGGTAGGATAATAGTGTCAGTTCTTTGTGCATGACTTGCTTCATATTGAAGCTGTTGTAATCTCTTATCCTTTATTCCTAATTCCTTCTGGACCACTTTCATCTTCTTAATGATTGAATCATTGAAGTAATTAAGCTGTTCAACTGTTAGTTTTAATACTCTATTATCACCTTCAAGTCCACTCAATTGAGCATCATAGGCTTTAACATTCTCAATGGAAGTTTCATACTTAGTAGTCAATTGTTTATTCTGATATGATAGGTAAGCTATAGCTCCAATCAATATTAGAATAAGGATTATTATGTACTTCTTCATATCCTCTTCCCTTATATTATTATGCAAACATATTAAAAATAAATCACTCATACAATAGTATAAGTGATTTATTGATTGTACTACTAAAATATTAGTTAAGTAAGAGCACTACCATCAAAGTTAGTCCAAACATTTCCATCCCAACAAATATACTTTTTTAAAGTAGTATCATAAAATGGAAATCCTGAATCATCCTCAGTTAAAGTAGGTCTGCTATCTGTAGTGCCTCTAAAGTTTTTATAATTAGAGCTTAAAGAATTAGTTACAGCTTTTTGGCTCATTACCGCAGTTTCACTATTTCCAGTATCTTGAACTACACCAGCAGCTATAGATGTAAATTTACCATTATCAACCCATCCAGTATTATCTTTAACATATAGTTGATAGATAGGATTAGTTTGTTCAGTATCACTTGGGTCATAAGTAGGACCAACACCATAAATATCACCTTGAACAGCAGTAGAAGGAAGAGCACCTACAGTAGCTACATATCCTTTAATATGTAAACTGTTAGTAAATTCTCCACTTAAATCAGACCATGTAGCACCATTATCTCTACTAATCTGTATCTTACCAACATTATCAGCTTGGCTGCTACCAGCAGTTCCTGTAAATCTAAACCATGCTGCAATATAATCAGATGCAATAGTCCAAGTATTACCTAAATCAATAGATTGTTCAAGTTTATTGTTGTTTATTCTGAACTGAGTAAATACAGGATTAGGTGATACATCTACATAGCTACTACCATTAGTATATGAAACTTGTAAGTGATTATTAGAACCTACCCTAAGAATAGGAGTAATACCAGCTTCTCCCTGTGCTTTAATGTTAGTAACTTCTCCATTGATTACCCAATACCCATCTGAGGATATAGATATATCACCTACAAGTGCATTACTACCATCTCTCCAGTTTGCACTATCTCCAAAGGTAGTATCATCAATAGCTTCTACACTATACCATTCAGTAACTACTGTCTTATCATATAAGACATAAGTAACCCATAACCCTTCCCTTCTAAGGCTGGAAGGAACTTGTAGCCTTGTTTGACTTCTACTACCATTATAAGATAAGAATAGCATATTAAACATTGCAAGTATATCTGTCAATGTTACCCCACTTTCCTTATCTAAGACTGCATCAATAAAAGTCTTAGGGAAGATGTCTTCATATCTTCCCTCTTGACTATTCTTTTTAATTAATTGTTGTATATCTTTCATAATTTATAAATTAAGCTAATGGTGTTCCATCAAGATTAGTCCACTCACTTCCATTCCAAAGTATTTTCTTTTTCAGTGTAGAGTCATAGTACTCAAAACCTTCATCTGTGGATTGAAGTGTAGGTCTTTCTCCTGTTGTCCCAATTGACTCTGTTGTTGAACAATTAAAAATTCTCCATTTATCATAATTTAATACAGTTAGACTAACAGAAGGGTTAAATTTATTAAGAGTATATAAAATCTCTCCTTCTTTATTCTTAATATTAAAGCTGCTATTGTTTTTTTGTTGAATAGATATGTTTATAGTTTTTCTATAAAATGGAAGGGTGTCACATAATATAATATCTCTCGAATTTAAACCACTTGATACTAGATAGTTATTATAAAAATAATCTATATTTATTGTATAATCATATATCTCCTTGATATATGATTCATTTATA
>ULVB01081999.1_pt1 | contig 101697 bp, 67 predicted proteins | sample 1959071 | NCBI WGS metagenome assembly ULVB01 (sample SAMEA4835776, study PRJEB28245) | human gut metagenome | biome: gut microbiome; material: fecal sample | place: Denmark | collected 2008 | reverse complement strand
GTCTCAGTACCGCTTCCGCAGTAGACCATAGGATCACCAATTAAAATGTTTTTATTATGAACAAAAGAATGTCTCAGTACCGCTTCCGCAGTAGACCATAGGATCATGAAAGAAAAAGGTAAAGATACTCTTCTTAACGGTCTCAGTACCGCTTCCGCAGTAGACCATAGGATCAATAAATTAAAATAATATTATGGCAATAAATTTAGTCTCAGTACCGCTTCCGCAGTAGACCATAGGATCTTTTAATACATTATGATGACACCACACGTAAAGTCTCAGTACCGCTTCCGCAGTAGACCATAGGATCAGAATCGAGCAATGAAACAGAGACTTACTGGAAAGGTCTCAGTACCGCTTCCGCAGTAGACCATAGGATCTAAAAAAACAAAGTTATGAGAATTAGAATTTCGTCTCAGTACCGCTTCCGCAGTAGACCATAGGATCTTAAAATTATAAATTATGAAAACTATTATAAGTCTCAGTACCGCTTCCGCAGTAGACCATAGGATCATTATTAATATATATATGAAGAAAACTTCTGTGTCTCAGTACCGCTTCCGCAGTAGACCATAGGATCTAAAATAAATTATTAAGATATATGGAAAAAGAAGTCTCAGTACCGCTTCCGCAGTAGACCATAGGATCATTCTCAATTTCAATTTATTCATGAATTCGGAATGTTTCCTCTTTTTTGATTCCAGTACAACTATCTCAGTGTAATTCAATCGATTCTCAAACTTGCCATAATTCTTTCGCAAATGTATCATAAAATTATTACATAAACAAGAAAAATTGCACCCAACTAACTCAGAACATATTATTCCTCAATGAAATAGTCTCAAAAAAGTTTTCGCAAATGATTCTTCAACATTTTAGCATTTGGGAATTTGCGAAATATATCCGTCAAACCATAGCATGTATCAGCTGATTATCAACAGAATACAAAACCGCCGAAAAGGAATGTTCGCAAAAGAAACGACGGAATCCGAAAATCGGCGATTTTCGAAATAACTTCTGAACACCAATCATCCGAATAATGGCATAAACTCTTTATTATCAAGCCACATCATCTAAATGAGATTTTCGCAAGATAATTTGGAGAAGAACCTCTCCACTATTAATCGTCAGTATGTCAAAGAACGCAAAAAGAAATCAAAGACAACAAGCCCAGTCATAGGACCATGACAAGTCTGTCATTCGAACGCCTTTCCGGCTGATAGACAGCCTTTGTGAAGCAATCCACACAAATCGGATAATAGACAACGCTATCATCATCTCTATCAATTAGTTTTGCTATCTGCTCCTTTGTCTTCTTAAACTGGACATCGGTGAACATACATTCAAAAACACTATTGTTGATTCTTTTTCCATGCCTTGTAAGAATCCTAGCGACTTTATTTCTTCTTTTGTCATCTGATATGTCATAAGCGACAACACAAAAAATCTTCTTCGCCCTCATATTCATTACCATTTTGCCACATAGGGTCGGTAAGTCGAATCTGAACTTATATAATCCCCGATATCTCGTACCTGAAGACTTATGATATCACACAGACGACATTCACTCCCTCTATACATTTCATATCTATTCAACCTTTCAACTATATTAGCGACCAAGAGTTTTTTCGTCTCATCAGATAGTCTCCCGTTATCTATTGAAAGCGACTCTTTCTTCTGGACCAAAGAAATAACGACCCTATCAACCGCCTGACAACGAAACATTTCAATAACATCATACACAAATGCCGGACTACCATTACGAGATGTGTGGATCATTCCTTCTGATGGATTCAACCTTCTTTGCAGCACGGACTGCCAAATTCTCGCGTAAAGGATTGAATATCCATAATTCAGCATACAATTAAAAAGATCTGTGGCACCTTTGCGCTCCCTCCTGAGAAAGCCAATATCATCATCTAGAAGAAGGTCCTTTAGGTAATCCCAATAAGCAGCCGCGCCAACAGCCTCAAACGACATTATCTTTTCCTTATAATCTTCATTCTCATCAGCCAACCTATAATTTTTGAGATTAGTCAAGTTTTCCTGTATCTTCATAGAAAAAGAATCAAATGTCTCATTAAGATTCATGTTCTGCTTCTTATGGTACTTATGAAAGTACTTGACAAGATTCAATTGATTCTTCAGTTTTCCGGATATGATTTTCTTGGCAAGTTCGCAACGCTTGATCCGGCTCATCATAACTTGCCTATGCCAATGTGAGCAAGACATAAATGCATTGGACAATATGCTGCCTTGATGTTGCCCTGTCGGAGAGAAGAAATCCACCGCTATCTGGTTATCCATACAATATCCCACAGCATTGCTTGAGATACTCACGCCATTGGAGATGACAGTAATATGCTTCAAATTCTGTGTAGGAGGAATATCCGCCTGTTTCTTACCGAACACTTTCAAAGATATTCCTGATGATGTAACCCCTATGTATGTACCGTATGTGCCAATCACTAACTCTGTAGCGGCATTCTCCTTTCTTCTATACTCGGCTTTTCTGGATTTAATCAGTTTCCTGTTTTTCTCATCAGCAGATTTAGAAGTCTCTCTTGATTTCTCGCCAAGGAACAGACTCACCAGATCCCCCTTTAGCTGTCCGTTCAGCATAATGTTCTTTTCCGAGAAGAAACATATTTGCTTGAGTGCCATGCAAAGAGTCGCCTTGTTCTTAATCACCTTCCAATCTGATCTGATTATTTCCTCCAGACGCCCAAGCAATATATTGTCAAACAAAGTAAGATAGTAATCAGGAAGAAGAGGGGCATAGTAATTATGTATGCCATCCAATGACTTAAGTCCTTCTTTAGAAAAAGAAGTATCCACCCAAGACAATTCCCGGATACGCATCTCAAGTTTAGTTTGCTTTTCCTTAGAGATAGAAATCGAAGAGTTGGTCAAGCGTACACCAAGGAATTCAAAGCCATTCTTTGTCTCGCCAATCACGGGGTCATTAAGCCTCAACAGCAACCTGTTTTGCAAATAGTCAGAGCAAGTTTTGAGCAGTAGTTCCGCATCCTCATTATTTTTGCACAATATGATGAAGTCATCCGCATACCGCACATACATATTCGTACGCGATAAGACAAATTGATCAAATGAATGCAAGTAATAGTTTGCGAGAATAGGAGAAATCACGCTTCCCTGAGCAACGCCAACCGACTGTTCCTCCCATTGAAATTTCTTATTGACCCTACCGATTTGAACACACAACCTTACCAAACGCAGAACTTCCTCATCAGGTATTATCGGTTTCAGCCTACGGAACAATATCTCATGATTAATGTTATCGAAGTAATTGTCAATATCCAACCTAAGGATAATGGGATACTGTTTATTCTGAAGACAGAAACGTGCGAACTTGATGGCTTTTGTATGCCCTTTGTCTGGCCTGTAACCAAAACTGTTCTTCACAAAGACTCTTTCAAAACGAGGTTCAAGAATAATCTTTAGAGCCTGCTGGACAATCTTGTCCTTTATGCACAAAAGTCCTAACTGACGTTTTTCGTCCTCTTTCTTCGGGATGCTGATTCTCAAATAAGGCTGGGGCTTCCAGTCTCCTGATTTCAGTTCATTCTGAATTTGTGTGATGTGCGAGCCTATGTCCTGATCGTATTCATCTATGGAGACCCCATCAACACCGCCGGAAGAGCCTTTCTGCTTGACGGTTTTCCACGCAAGCAGCAAGGTTCGTGTCTGACAAAGCTTCCGAAACAAAGTCTCCATAAACGTGTCGATCTTTATGATTGATTCCTTACCTCTTCAAAACGCCCATATCCGACATTTGTCTTGGCTCCGAGACCGATGTCAAGTATGATACGTTTGAAAAGCTTCAGCAAAACCTCATTACCAAACCGGCAGGACAACTTGTTCGAAAACTTGAAATAGAAGTCGAATGTCACTCCTTCTCTGACTTTCAGGAAACGAATAGGGATAGGACTCTTAAACGGATTCTTATGAGGCGTAATGAAGTCATCTCCTAAAAATTTATGCTCACCTTTGTCCTCATCACATTTTGGAAACGCATCCATAAAAACCACGCCATCACCAGAATCACTGAATATCCGCTTGGTAAGAGAGTCCACTCCTTCATCTTCAACGTCCGTTCCTTCAAGAACATCCTTAAGAATACCACGAATATATTCCATCTTGCACTTATATTTATCGTCCTTTTCCTTCGGGAACATGGTCTCAAGAACGCCCTTAATTGATGAACCAGGTATATAAGGCAACCCAGTGGTGTGGTCAAAGGCAAAGCCGATTTTAATGTCCTCTTTGCTCTTGATACCGTGGCTCAGCCCTGACCCTATAAGCAAACCTGGATATATAGTCCTTAAACTAAAAGACTGGAATTCATTAGCCATCACAGCACTATAAGTCTCCGGGACGACTTTGGAATAGGAGTCCAGCTTGAATCTTAACATTTGGTCAATCTTATCTTTCAGCGTTTTTTCAGGAATCCGTTTCTTATCCACACCATCATACAGATGTCTGTAATAGAGCCAACCGATGTTACTTCCTTCATAGGACGGGCCCTTTTCTTTTAAATCTTCATCAAAAATCAAATCCTCCTGAATCATTTCTTCAATCTTCCCTTTTCTCACCTCTTTCTCAGAGTCCTCAAACCTTCTTATTGCCAATTTTAGTGCGACCAATGACTTAAGAACCCCATTATGAAGTCCACGACTCTGATGCTTACGTATCTCCCCTACCAAAGAAAGGCCCGATTTCAAGTCAAGAATACCACGGTCCCTCAAGATCTGTATTATGGCATAAATCAGATACGCCCTATTATTGTCAGCGCCATTAGTAGAGGGATTCTCATTATCAGTTTCGAAAATAGACAGCGCAGGAACAAGGCCAAATTGGGCAATAGCACCACCTAAAGACGATATGTATCCTTTAAAGGCTTGCGGGTATTTTCTTTTGATGACAATCGGATACTTACTATCAGTCAGAGCATTTGCCGCCGCTTTCACCCATTCAACATCGATCTTCATTATTACTTGGAATATTTAGGAGTCAATTTACAAAAACCATAACCGACAGTGGCGTTCGCGCCAATCTGGACTAATCCACAATCTTCTAACACGCAAAAAAACAGTCGCTTCAGTTCATCATTTCCAGAATCAAAAACAGTGACAAAGGAAAGTCTGCTGAAACGAGGCAAAACCTGTTCATACCAAAGATTCTTTTTGTTTTCCTGAAGACAATTACGCGCAATCACCGGCAGATGCTCATCATCACATAGTTTCGAGAAAGACTCATCCGGGAATATCACAAAATCTTTCCCCAACAACTCTATTAAGGTGCCTCTTGTTTCCTTATCGACATTCATGTCAATCTTCTCTGCGCAACCCACGTCCTCTAGATAACAAGAGATGATTTCATCATCAAGGCAAACAGGTTTTTCTTTAACGTGACCGAGCACTTCTCGAATGTTTCCAGACTTTGGCTCCGCTATGCCACAGAGTTCAAGTCTGTCAAAGTAATCATTTATCAGAGTCGGGCAAGATCCCATTATATATGGCTTTTTGCCACACCTTATCGGCATGCTGACAAGACTCGCATCCAAGAACTTCAAGATACCGGCAGACTGTGAACTACTATTCGGTCCACTTCCAAACAAAACCTCAACGACAGATCTAGGGTTTAGATATTTATTGCAATGCTCACGCAACGCCCCTTTCAAACTTGAAGCATTGATGCAAGGAAAACCAGTTGCGGCATCCCTCTGAATGAGATTGTCTATGACACCAAAATTAGCTTCTCCATTCCCGACTTGAAGATTGGTTATCAACTCAATGTTAACACGATATGCTTTCATACTGACTATAGTTTTTCTATTAAACAAAGTAATTGAGTCCGATAATATTAAGACCCAAAGATGATTTCTTTAAATCATCGAGATATTCCGTCTTCCCGAAGATCACACTTCCCCGGCTTTGAAGGTGGTAAATATTAGTTTTTGAGGGTTTGCCCCAACTATGTTTTTCGCTTACAGAATTTTTCATAAAACGCCACGGCTTGCTCATACCCCATATAAAGTCACTGTCCGCCCTAATGTCGCCAGACAGCAAGGCGTCGCCAAGGCAAAGCAAACGTCCATCCTTATGAAGATCTCCAAAAATATTACTCCAATCAACGGACTTCTCTTCTATTTCCATTCGAAAAATGGATCTGTTTCCTCCAAAAAACACCATAGAAGAACCTGATAATAATGATTTACTCTTTGACTGAAGTTTTTCGACATCTATGGATACGGAAAAAGCGAACTTCATTCCATCATTTAACGAGATGAGAGTCTGCTTAAAGAATGCGTCCTTTCCATCCGATGAATTATCATTCTTTGTGATCCCTACCTGTTCCCGATAAACGAACGGGCTGTCTTTTAAGACAACACCTTTGTCATCGCTCCAGTATTTATACGAGCAATAGTTCTTTTGATCGTAGTTTTTGATTTCAGGGAGACAGTTCTTTTTTTCTTTCCCCCAATAACACTTTGAAACGCCGAACGACACGTTATAATCACCTTCTCTTACAGGACAATTACAGTCATTTTTGTCCTCCTTGATTTTATGGTCAAGAGGTGTCGGTGTATAGTACTGTTTGCCATCTGTCAAAAAGACCGGAGAGATTCCTTTGATAACGCCATAAGATGTTGCCGGATTATCAACATCAATACCATTCTCTCCAATCAGATCCGCCACCAGTTCCTTGGTACTTTGATCTTCGGCGTCATAGGAAAGAAGATTGTTGTTCTCCAGTATCTTATACCGTATAAGTCCCATAAGAGCTGACTGTTGAGGCAGCTCATTGGATCTGACAAGATAGTTCTGTGTCCGGGCATCTCCGAATGTCACTTCCCCACCAAAGAAATAATCTCCCAGTGGCTCAAGTGTAACAAGATATGATTTCATAGCGGTCATTATTTACTGATGATTAATTCGATATAGCGAAGGATGGAGCACAAAGCGCTTATTGAATCATTTTGCTCGGCAGTCAAGCACAAAAACTTTATGCAATCTCCAATCTGATTCTTATTTTGGGCATGTGCGTCATCCTCAAATGTTGAATTAATATAATTACTCAGCTGAGAATGCATGGACTCTCCATCCACAATGTTGCCTTTGATTATTGACTCTATAATCGGTTTGTGCAGCGTAAGGTAGTGCCCCAAAGAATGCAGGAACTCCACATCCTCACCATCAGTGGCTCCTTTGCTCTTAACATGGTTATCAATAATCCCCCGCGCTTTCGCGTATGAATTACTGTCAGATTTTCTGATCACCGCCTTCACTGATTGACCGCTATGCTTCCTGAGATTCCACACAATCGCATTCTTTCCATCAACTTTCTTGGCTTCATCAAGAAGGCTTGACGACAACAACATGGATTCTCCCATCGGGTGTTTATAATAAGAGATAGAGACACCATACGACAACGATGGAAAAGGCAAATCATTCTCTTTAAACTCCAATCCACCGATCTTATCGGCAAATACACTATCGATAGTCTGGATTATCTTGAATACAGAACTTACTGGACATAAGAAAAGGATATCATCTCCCCCCGCATAAATAACACGTCCGCCGTCATTGCTTATTTTCTCATTCAAGACAGTATTGAAATCAAGCAATGCCTTACTCATTGACACGCCCAACTTAGAAATCGCCTTACCCACATTGTCGCCATCTGCCGAGACATAAGCGATATATTTATATGCAGGACGAATTCCCGCAATGAACTTATCATCTGAGAACCAGCTCTGTTTAAGTCCGCTTTTCTTCATTTCCTGAGCGGAGAATTCAATCACCGTAGGAAACAAGCGATTGTCACTTGTAGGAAGCGTTCCTCCGAACGCATCAGTCATCAATAACTTACTTTTATCAATGTCGGCAAAATAGTCATAGAGATAGTTGCGTGTCTCGGATTCTGGGTAGATGTCCTCACACTCCATAACAGATAAAATCCGTTGACAGGTATCAATTATGTCTGTAGCACTTCCTTTATCGAAATCCTTTTCAAAAGCATATACTTTTATACGTTGAGACAGATACTCTGACACTTTGCTCTTATTGCGTTCGTTCAGTACAGAGCAGATGTCGTCCGACACAGATTTAAACACAGAGTTTTTCAATTCGATCAGTCTCTCGAAATCTCCTTTTTGAGCCTCGAAAATGTACTGGTCAGGGAATCGTCCGACACCATCTTGCGTCTTCCACATCTTATTCTTATATGTCACACCATGCTCCATGAGTGGTTTGAGAAAAGTTCTTTCCTTAAGGTAAAAATGCTTGATAATGCTCTTTGCCATGAAAGACATAAAGTAGCTTGCCGCCTAGAACGACTTCATACTTTTTGTGTACGACATTATTCTGGTCAGTGGTCCTAAAGTAATTGCTATGTATGTGTTATTCGCCATCTTTTTTCTGTTGTTTAGCTATTTTATGAAATTGAATGTCCCTATCTCCGCAAAAAATGTCATCTATTATAGAATTAACATTCTTTCCACCCGAAAGGTTTTCTCCTTTTCCCCGCACTTTATCACAATAATTCTTCACATAGTCTAAGTAGTTCTCCAAATTAAATTTATCATAAATTTTCATTTCAAACAAACGAGCATATGACTTGACTATATTGCCATTTTGATCCTTATCAGGATTTCTTGATATAACAAACGAAGCATTCTTTTCTATAAACTTGTTTAAACTATTCTGATCAAGAATTATATATACCTTATAAATATCGTTTTCAGTATCAAAATGTGGTCTATATGAAATAGGGGATTTAAACCGGTTAACAATGTCGTAATTATTCGGTTCCCTAGTCTTAATCCTACCCGAAATTTTAATCCTAGCCTTAATTTTCTTCCCATCAGAAGATATTGACCAAATTTGATCTGTAGCCAGTCCAAGGGCATCTCGGAAAAGAAGCTTAGATGACCTATACTTCTCCTTATTAAGGTTCTGACTTTTATATTTATTATCGTTCTTATTGAACAATTCAAAATGGTATCTTATCACAGGCTTATCCCACGTCTCACCCAAATATTTAGCGTAGTGGTACATAAATGACTTATAATACTGTTCTGATTCATTAACACCACTTCTAATCATCTTATGGAAGTAAAGAATATAATCGAACACTCTACCAAGCTTACATTCTTCGTTTTCCTGTCTACAATCTTCGGGAGATTTAGGCAATCGAACATTAAAGACGTAGCTCGCTACTTCTTCAAGAATCACGGAATCACTCCGTGTGTCAGATGTTCTGTCCGAAATAACAAAACATCCAAATCCTTTATCCTGCCTTGTACCAAAGGATGTTGTAAGGAAGAACTCACGGATATTCTTATCTATTTCATTCAGGACCAATTCGTTGAAAGAGAAAATATTTACTATGATCTCATTTTTATAGAAGACCGCCTGCTTATCATTTCTTGAGTCATCGTTCTTTTTTCTTGTATTTCCAAAGAAAAGAGGAGATTTGAATTTGTCTAATACCGGATTCTCATCCGGTGCCACAAATGAAAGCTTATAGTCAAAGCTCTTCTGGCCAACGTTTCCATTACCCTTTAATGTCAGTCCTTTTTCTCTTAAAAATCTATCCAGTTTCGGCTTCACCTCCGAGGCGCGAAGACAACATCTTTTTTCTTTAGGCTGAAAATGCCACATAGGAGTCACCTGCCTCAGATGGTAAACTCTGGAAAATTTATTTGATTCATACATAGTTGCTATCCATTTATATTCCTATTTCATACATTCCTAACCCATAACTAATGTCATTGCCCACTCCGAGGCAGGATGCGAATTCCAGTACAGGATAATAGCGTGATTCAACATTACCGAACACGAGTTTCCCACAATACCCATTCATAACATAGACTTTGTCCGAACCTTTTTTAGGGGTACTTCTTACAGTTTCCCAACTAATATTCGCCGAAAGCAAAAAAGCCTTCTTTGTGTCCTTGACAAACTCCTCGACGCAATCATCCAATTCCTTCCAATCCATAAAGACAGACTCTTCAGTATAAAGCATACACAAAGTCAAAAGCCGGAAAGCCACAGATCTCATCATTTGATACAGAGACGGAAAGTTATTCAGTCTGCCTTGGTGGCCATCATTCGAACAGCCTTTCCCGAGACAATTAGTCAACCTGACCGGAGTTATGAGATGCAGAGACAAGGTCTTTTGACTTGCGGACATGACATTAGTGAAATGTACGGGGGACTTCGGAGCACCGTAGTCCCAACTCCTTCCACACAAGACATCACTTCCGTCTTCCTCAATATCAATAAGGTTCAGCCTTGCCTTCGGTTCTCCGACACCATCCATGAACATCAATCTTAACGCTTTGACAAACAATGGCAGCCAAACCGAACATTTTCCTATCAGAATGAGTGAAAAGCCATACACCTGTCTTCGGTAAAGAGACAAATGACCACCAGGACAAGAAAACTCACTACAGTCAAAAAGAAATCCTTTAGGAAAGCCTCCTTTAAACTGATCGTAAAAAGGGTGTGAGTCACCTATAGTCAGCGAGTCAATATGCTCCAAGAGAGACACGCCATCCTCGTCAAAGACCATCTCCGCAAAATAAAGGAAACGATTGCGCCAAACAGCTCCACCCCAAAATGGCATATAAATGTCATCCTCAGGATAGAACTGTATGTTCAACTTGTGATAATACAGCCGTTTAAGTATATCCTCAAAACACATATAAAAATAATGTAAGGGCTATTGTTCTGAATGATTGTCTTTAGATGCCTGTATTTTCACTTGCCCGCCGCAATTCGCCTTGTACAGTTCGTTGAAGGTCTTGAAGTCCTTTACCCAATGGGCAAAGTATTCGGACAACTTCGAAGGATCCATATCTTCCTGCTTTTCGTTCGAGCCTTTCCAGACTTTGTCAAACAGTTCCACTTCGGCTTTGAAATTATCAAAACATCTCTTTGTCCTCGAAGATTCCTTGCATAGTTCCTCCAAACAGAGATTTTTGTCCATCAAAACCTTATTGTCCTCTTCTAGTTTTTGAATGCGTTGTCTTGTCCGATTGGGCACTACGTTATAATACATCGCCAAAAGCAAAAACAGGATCAAGACGGCAAACGCCACGATCATAAAACCTAAATGTCCATTCAAGGATTTACTCGCGTCAAAGAAGACAAGCACCACGATGCCCACGACAACTGTCAGAAAACATCTAAACAATTTACTGTTCATTATTTTTTCTTTTTATATTTCACAAGACCTACAGCGAAAGCCACACCTATCAAGGCTATGACCACTTGCCATATCAGGCCATTATTATCCTTCAATACATCACTCATCTTATTCATTCCCCAAAATCCTGTCACGATTGAAACAGGAAGGAGAATGGCCGCCATGTAATTCAGCAAGGTCGCCTTCTCGTTGCGCTCACGCTCCTCCGCCAACTGGACGTACTGATGCAATTCCCCAATCTCGTCATCGAGGTCTCTGATGTTTTCCTCCAATTGCAGACATGACCGGAGCATAATGTAAAGCTCAATCCCCTGATCCTGAGCGGACACCTCCCGGAAGTTCACTTGATTGATGAATCGGATATATTCTTTGTACAACGAGCCAGCCCTTCCGGACAACTCCTCGACCTTCAGATTCTTCATTGAACACAAGTCGGAGACCTCTTTGGAGAATCTCAGCATCGACGCCCTCTGGACGATGACGAGTTCCACCATCCTGGCGTAGATGGTCTCAAAATAATCAGTCAGATACGGCGGTGCCGTTGAGTTTGTCAACAACACAAATGAATATCTGCTTACCCCATACAGAGATTTATATTTACGCCAACGCAGGTAAGTGTGCCTCTTCAGCAAGGAGGTTTTCATCTCGTCATCCTGACAGGTTTCATCTCCCACGTCCACAAACAAGTACTTGTACCAAGAGGAAGAGAAACCTGAGTTGGGGTTACAGTAAGCATCCTGATTACTCGCGAAATCTTTTGACAGCCCATCATTCTTGTACCAGGACATCACAAACATACGATCATCAATCACCGGCTCAGGGTGTATGTCTGACGACAATTCAGAAATCAATCGGGTGATAAAGCACGCCGGCTTCCAATAGTCTTTAGGAGTATAGCTCTCAAAGGTCTCCTCATAGCCATATTCCGAGCTTAAACCTTCTATCCTAAGCCATTCGCCTATCTGCCCGTGTCCTTGAATGTCAGCATAGAACGGTGGCATGATTCGCCGACCGTACTGGTTGATTCTCAAGATGTCATCCAAAGAGGATTGCTTCTTGTCCGTGTTACGGAGGTAGAATGACAAGAAGCCTATTCCTGTGGCATAGAGATTAAGGTTCATCGATTCGACCTCAAGATCGTATGGCTCATTTCTTCCTGCAATCTTTATAAGATAGCGCACTTCTCTTGAAAGCTGCGGTTCAATCCTCTCGTAATGTCTTATTATGTCAGTGTCTGAACCGGAATCATACATAACCCTGTGAACAAAAGGGTAATAATAATTCTTTTCAGTGTAAAGAGACGCAGCTTCATCACTATTCGGAGGCTCTGGCACACGCTTCCAACAAGAATGCGGATTGACCGGAATCGAGTTCAGATCAACCTTCTCTGACAAAGGGGCATTCTCCCTTCCATTCAGTTCCCATTTGAACGGGAAGAAGAAGATATGATAGCTATAGGTCTGCGCCGATGTGGGTTTCTCAAAAATGTTTTCAGGCATAACTTCTTGGATTATGTTTTTCAGAATATTATCTCAACTATCAGTGAATATTTTCTTAATCCGAGCGACCATCGATTCGAGCTCGGGGGCGGTGTAGGAGCCGGAGACGGTGCCGAGGTAGCCGGAATCGCCGCCACCGTAGAAGACCTTTTGAGAGAGGATGTCTTCTGCGAAAAGAGAGCGGAGTCTGGCGACATCCGCACCGTAGAACATCAGTTCCGTGTCTGAATATATCACAAGGCGGTGGTAGGGGTAGAGGCGGTCGCAGATCGGGGAGAACTTCGAAGAGGATGTCTTCACTATGAATATGCCGGAAGAGTCTCCACGCAGATTGTGGCCGATGGCATATTCAGCCGCACGTTCATCCTCATCCGTGACTCCTTGGGCCTTGCGGTCGGCCTTGCGGATCTCATCCACCTCCTGACGTGTCGCGCCGAGTGCCAGCATTCCGGGGATATACCTTGCGTCGTTGGCACCTACCAATTGTTGGTGACGGTCCGGGGTGATATTCAAAACAGACAGGACCTGCTCAATGGACGAAGGTCTGTCGATGAAGTCATTGTGATGGTCAATCCTGACATAATTGGAGGGTGGTGGCACGTCCTCTTTCAACTCGATTCCGTAGATGGTGCAATCTGGCTTGCCCGCATATTCATCAAGAATGTCACGGTATTCGCTCAGGAGAGCGTTGTTCCAACCAAGTTTTTTGTCAACATAATCTATTCGCAACTTATCAAGCAGCTCCCGAATAGTCTGCATCTCAAGGTCATATCCGCCTAAAAGGAATATTCTGTAACTCATAATTTTTCTCTTCATAATTAGTCGCGTAGGCTCCTGCCCGCCAGCCACGAATGGTATCGTTTGAGCGCAAGCTGTAATTGGCCCAGTTTCTTTCACAAGGATTCAAATTTAGGAAATAAACCGTTAAAACCAAATAGAAATTGATGATAAATTTCGAAAGACGTTCCGAGTGACAATACCTCAATAGGCCTGATGAGGGTTCGTGAATGTCACGTTACCATAAATGGCGTGACGCTTGTGCTTGTAGGAGGCCCACATCCGGTCGCCGTAGGCGAAATGCCACCATTCGGCAGGATAGTTCACGAAGCCAGTTTCTTCCATCACGGTCAAGAGGATTTTGCGGTTCTTTCGCTGCTCCGAGGTAATATGCTTGCTGTAAGTCGCTGTCGAGTCATTATGTTCCAAATAGCCGGTCCCCATGTCAATAGGGCGGCCTTCCCGATCACACAGTGTCAAATCGACCGCGCCTCCGCTTTGATGGCCGCCTCCGATGCCGGCGATCATCTTGTTCAGAGTTGATTCTACTTGTTGATCGGAATATTCGGGGTGTTTAGCCACTATCCATGCACGGCAATCCTTGCGTCTTCCAACTTGTTTTTCGGCCGGACGGTATAGCTCAAAAATCTGGAGTCTGAGGCCAAGCGCCTCAAGTTTCCGAGACACAACAGCAAGTTTCTCTATGACCTGCGCCCTTCCGTAAGGCACCACGTCCGGAGCCACAATGATGTCTTCCTCAGGCAAGCCAACCATTGGCTCTCCACATTCTCTGATCACGACACGATTGACAATGTCCCTGGGCATCAGTCTGCGGATCCCCAGAAGCACCAGAATATAGTTGTATAAAACGCGAAGAGTCATATCAGCAGCAATCATAGAAGAACCTCAGACCAATTCTGAATTCCGCTTAAGTAAACCTTTAAAAATTTCTAACGCTTGTTAAGTGACCAAACGTGACGAATATACAACTAAAATCCGACATATCAACCTTTCTAGCAACCTTATTCATCGTATGAGTTATATGCAAGAGACAGGCAACAAAGTACAGCACTCGATTGTCGTGGAGGATATATCTTTGATTATCAGCAAATAGAGCATGTGTCCTCCTATCTGCACCACATGAGAGGAGAGACTATTAATCCACTCTTAATCAACGCATTGACCACCACAAGAACTGCACAACACCCACACAGGTCACTCTTCGGCAAGCTCAGTGACCATGTTCCTCGGCTGGGTCTGTGTCCGGCAGAGACATAACAAGACAAGAGAAATCCCACTCCAGAATTTTTGTAACGTGAAAAATTCTGGAATGGGATTTCTCTTGTCCTCACCCCTGCGGCATTATCGCCTGATATCAGGAGCGAACATATTCATTCACCATTATTTGCGGCAGGCTTCGGCGATGACCTTCTCGCTGCGGGCGATGAAGTCGGAAAGGGCTTTGCCTTTCAGGAGGCCGTTGGAGAGCAGGGCCAGGTCGATCACCTGCTTGAGGATGTCGTTGCCGGCGGCATATTCATCAACCACAGCCTGATGGGCATCCTTGATGGCCTGACGCTCGTCGTTGATTCTCTTCTTCTCGTCCTCGGAAGCGTCCTTGCCAGGCTCGGCAGGAAGTTCCTGCATCGGAGTGATCTTGGATTTGGCCTCGGTGACTATTCCGGCCATGACCGGATTCTCAAGGTTCACGGTGATGTTGAACGACTCCGGCATATTCCCGTAGAAGTTCATTCCGCCTCCCATCGCGCTCATCTCGCGGTAACGCCTCATGAACTCGTTACGGGTGATGATCACCGGAGCGGCGCTCTCGCCAAGGTTGTCGGCCTCCACGAAGTAGTCGTTGCCCTTCGGCAGGACGGCCTTGAACATCGCGCTGAGGTCATCCTTGTCGGCCTGTGCCATTTCCGGCTTGACCTTCTCACTCTTAGGGATGAGGTTGTCTATCGTGTCTGAATCCACACGGGCGAACCTTGTGTCAGGGATCTTCTGCTCCAACAGATTGACATAGTGGGAGTCAAGCTCGCAGTCCATCAGAAGCACATCATACCCTTTGTTCTTCGCCGCCTCGATGAAAGCGTACTGCTCGTCAGTGTCGGTTGCATAGAGGTAAACGACCTTCTTGTCCTTGTCGGTCTGATTCTCGGCGATGGCCTTGCGGTAGTCCTCCAGAGAGAAATACTTGCCGTCCGTGTTCTTGAACAGGGCGAACTTCAGAGCCCTCTCGCAGAACTTCTCGTCGGAGAGCATGCCATATTCAATGAACAGCTTGAGGTTGTCCCACTTTTTCTCCCAAGCGTCACGCTCGTTCTTGAATATCTCCTCCAGTCTGTCGGCCACCTTCTTGGTGATGTAGGTCGAGATCTTCTTGACATTCTCGTCGGCCTGCAGGTAGCTTCTGGAGACGTTAAGAGGAATGTCCGGAGAGTCGATGACACCATGCAGAAGCGTCAGGAAGTCAGGAACGATGTTGTCCACGTGGTCGGTGACGAACATCTGGTTGCAGTAAAGCTGGATGTTGTTCTTCTCGATCGCCATCCTGTCCTTGATCTTCGGGAAGTAGAGGATTCCGGTGAGGTTGAACGGATAGTCCACGTTCAGATGGATGTAGAACAGAGGGTCTTCCTTCATCGGGTAGAGATCCCTGTAGAACTTCATGTAGTCTTCTTCCTTCAGTTCGGAAGGCTTGCGGGTCCACAGAGGCTCGATCTTGTTGATGACGTTGTCCTTGTCGGTGTCGACATATTTGCCGTCCTTCCATTCCTGTTCCTTGCCGAAGACGACCGGAACCGGCATGAACTTGCAGTACTTGTCCAGAAGCTGCTGGATCTTACCCTTCGTGCCGTAGTCCTTGGCGGCCTCGTCGTCAAGGTAAAGTGTGATGACGGTGCCTCTCTCAGCCTTGTCGCAAGGCCCCATCTCGAACTCAGGGTTGCCCTCGCAGCTCCAGATCACGCCCTTAGCGCCTTCTTTCCAGGAAAGAGACTCAATCGTCACCTTCTTCGCGACCATAAACGCGGAATAGAATCCCAATCCGAAGTGGCCGATGATGTTCTGGTCCTTGTACTTCTCAAGGAACTCTCCAGCTGAAGAGAACGCTATCTGATTGATGTACCTGTCGATTTCCTCATCAGTCATACCGATACCGGAATCAATGATCCTCAACGTCTTGGCCTTCTCGTCAAGCTCGACACGAACCTTCAGCTCACCAAGCTCGCCCTTGAAGTCTCCGTTCGAGGCGATGGCCTTCATCTTCTGCGAAGCGTCCACCGCGTTCGCGACCAGCTCCCTCAGGAAAATCTCGTGATCCGAATAGAGAAACTGCTTGATGACCGGGAATATGTTCTCAGTCGTCACTCCAATCTGTCCTTTGTTTGCCATAATATCTTTCATTTTTAAATTTTACGAATATATTCAGTCGGCTCCACCTTCTGATGAAACTGGTTCAAGGATAGTCAAAATATGTTCCAAGAGATTCAGACTGACAAATTGTCATTCCTCTTCACAGGACTTCAAGAACCGCCACAAGGTATTCCGGTCCACCTTGCAGATCTTGGCGATCTTGCGCTGTGACATTCCCACCGCCATCAACTCCGCGATCAAGGTCCTCTTACCGTACAGTTTACGTTTCTCCAACGCCGTCTTCCGTCCTTTAGGCCTGCCAAGCACCACACCCTCGGCCCTCTTCCGTGCCAACGCCTCCTTCGTTCTCTGGCTGATAAGGTTGCGTTCGATCTCAGCCGACAGCCCGAAAGCGAACGCCAGCACCTTGCTCTGAATATCCTCACCCAGCCGATAGTTGTCCTTGATCGTCCACACCTTGCACTCCTTGGTCATACAGATGTTGAGTATCTCCATAATCATAAACAGGTTACGCCCCAACCTCGAAAGTTCCGCGCAGATGATCAGATCATCCTTCCGCACACGCCGAAGCAGCGTCCCCAACTCCCTTTTACTATAGGATTTGGTTCCGCTGATGGTCTCCTCTATCCACCCGTCGATGGACAGATGTTCCCTCTCGCAGAAGTTATTGATTTCAAACCTTTGATTCTCAACAGTCTGTTTGTCGCTGCTGACCCGAATGTAGCCGTAATTCATAGTTCTCTACCTCCTCTTTCCTTTCGCCTCACCCGCATCAGAATCCTACGCCCCGCGGAAAGAAACCGAAGCCGTTCCGATGCCCGCCCCAAAGATAGCCAATGTCCACAACAATTCCAAGCCCTATGATTCATAAATATTTACATTTCGCTCGTCATTCACTCACCACGCCACTTTCCCATCACTCCACGGCATCACTTTCAGCCTTTTTTGCCGCCCTGCACCCCACTTCGGAACTCTTCAGTAACGCTTTTGGCCTTTTTCGCCGCCAAACATCTCCCGTCGGAACCCTCAGGCGACACTTTTGCCCTTTTTCGCCGCCAGACATCTCCCGTCGGAACCCTCTGGCGACACTTTTGCCCTTTTTTGCCGCCCGAAACCTCACTTCGGAACCCTTCAGCGACACTTTAGACCATTTCTGTCACCTTGCAAGTATGCAACCAATATTCCCAGATAGCACAGTCGACTCATCCATCGCACCTAAAACAACATTCTACTGATAACGACCAAGTTACAATTCCAGGTGTGAATATAATCGCACACCTGAAAGTCAAAGAACCCTCTACAGTGCCCCCTATTGGCGCCCCACCCTTCCAGGTGCGAAATACTACGCGCACCTAGAACTGCATTTATCCGATAATCATTAAGTTGCAGTTCCAGGTGCTGATGTAATCGTTCTCCTGAATTATTGCCATATTGTCGAATAATATGTAGTCACCTCCTCCCAGCCCCGTGATGTCATCAACAATCTGGGCGTATATGTTCAGCAACAGGGCACAACCTGCAGATTCTCCGGCCACGCCGCCTGGGTAGTCTTCACCCCCATCGAACAGAGCATCAAGCGAAAGATCGAAAGTGTCGGGAAACCGCTGAGGGACTGGGATATCAGCATCAATTACGGCATAAAGACCGGTTACAACGACGCCTTTATAATCACAACCGAAAGGCGCGACGAGATCCTTTCAAACTGTAAGTCCGAGGAAGAACGACAAAGAACGGAGGCGATCATTAGGCCAATTTTGAGAGGCCGCGACATCAAGCGCTACTCCTACGACTGGGCCGGACTGTGGCTGATTTGGATTCCGTGGCACTTCCCGCTCCATCTTGACTCCAGCATTCAAGGTTCGTCAGCCGAAGCCGAGCAAGCGTTTATGGACCAATATCCATCTGTTTATCAGCACCTTTTACTCTACAAACCCCAGCTATCTGCAAGGAACAAGGCCGAGACTGGCATCCGCTACGAATGGTATGCCCTGCAAAGGTGGGGCGCCAACTATTCGGACGACTTTTCTCAGCCGAAAATAATGTATCCAAATATGACCAAGTTTATTCCTTTTTATTATGACGAGAAGGGGTTCTATCAAAATGACAAATCTTTTATGATAACAGGGAATCACTTGGCATATCTGACAGCATTTTTGAATTTATCACTTTTCAAATTCTGCTTCCTCGACAATTTCCCGGAATTGCAAGGAGGAACACGGGAATTGAGGAAAATATTTTTTGACAAGATTCCGGTTCTGAATGTATCGGATGATGTCAATGATGAATTTAAGGTGCTTGTAAATGAAATTCAAACTAAATATTCAAAAGAGAAAGCTATAGCTATTGACAATATGCTATTTGATTTATATGACTTGACTAAGGCAGAGCGTGATGCAATCGGTTTTATTGAAATCAAATGATGTAAAACTCTATTGTCACATTTTATGACTTCTTCAATATAAACCACATTATCGATTCCATAAGTTTTACGACCGAAATACTGGTCGTGAAGCCTGTGGAAGCGACGATAGTACCCAAACCGTTTTGTAAATCGAGTGTCACTTTCTTCTCACTCTGGCTGATACGATGATGAACCATACATCAGCATCTCTACCAACTCTTTTTTCTTTTCAGGAGTTAAGATAAATTCAATTGATGAATATGGCTCTTTTAAATTGACAATGAAATCCCTTCCGGGGCCTTGTGCGATACTATGAACATAGTCAACGTTTATAAGGTTCTGCCGGTTGGCCCGGAAGAACAAGTCCTTTGGAAGAACGGATTCCATCTCAATAAGAGAGTCGTCAATGGATCCCCACGTCCCATCAGCCAAGAACACCCTTGTGTTGTCAGCCTCGGAGTTCAGATAACAGACTTCAGTCGGCCTGCATACGATATGGCAGTGCCCTTGGTCTAGTAAGATACGCTTTAGAGGTTGATTTTTTCCGAAAGACATATTTAATAATAACATTTGTAATTTTTAATTCTTGTCTTATATTTTTTTGAAATATAAGTAGAAAGTGCCGGCTATTGGTTTGTAATCGCAATCATAGATAGTTGCATCTACATGGATAGTCATAGTCCCATTTTCGAATTTGTTTATCATCGATTTATGTATTCCATTCAAAGCCACATTATAGTCATCTCTATAGTTATATTCTTTTGCCGGAAAACTTAACTTTGGGTTGTTGGAAGAGTCTAGTCTCCCAATGAAGGATGATTCAAGGTATCCGCAACCGTAATCATAATAGTTGTTGTCTATTTTTCTAACATCATGATACGGAATATAGTAGTCAACGTCTATTTCGTTTTGAGCTGCCGGATTTTGATATATTTTTGCAAAACGTTTATTTTCAAGGAAACCCTGAAGATTCTTGAATTCATAAATCAAATCCTCATTGGCCATCCCGTCTCCGTTCAAGTCAATATTATCTGTGCTCCATACTGCTTTTTCAAGGTAGTATGTGCCGCAAAAAGTATCTGCGTAATGCTGCTCAGGAGAGTCTTGCGGCTCTTTACTGCAAGATAGTAAGCATAGCAATTCTATGCTTACTATCAATATATTCCTTGCTTTCATTGCTTTATCTGATGTCAGTTGGAAGAAAAGTTATTGTGACAGCACCTACACTTGTACTGCTGACAATATAGCCCGGCATGTTAGTCCCCTTAACGTTCTCGGTGATTGGTTTTGATAATATATTGCTGGTGTATTCGAAAGGCTCCATACCTAAATCCTCACTATCAAGGGTCGTTGTGTATGACAATGTTGCGCTTTCAGTATCATCTTTAGTGTTCCCATATTTTACTCCAAAACTACCTTTAACTCCTTTTACGCTTCCAGAAATATTGCCGTCAACGCTGAAATTTGAGGTATACCTGTAAGTTCTGGTTCTAGTATATGTTTTTGTTTCAGAATCATCAATCTCTGAGATCTGAACATAAATATCCGTGGATTCGTTAGAAATGTCCCATTCAGGCAGATATACGGGATTCGCTGGATAAATCCATTTCGGAACAAGATCCTCAGGGTTAAAATAGTAGATGTAATGTCCCCTTTCCAATCCTGTCTGATGCTTATATTTTCGTCTGACTTTACTTAAGTCGTAGACATCACGAGCACATTCCGGAAGTAGAATTTTCTTTGCGATATATCCATCGTTACCTTTACCCTTTATTCCAATGAATATGTCAAATTGGAACGCAAAGCTTCCTTCAGTCCAAATATCATTATATAGCTCAGTGGAATCCTTTGAATTTTTTCTTCCTATAACATCTATTGTTTCATGCAATTTAGGATCGTCATTTTGGTCTGCTATAAAACCATAAGCACCTTTGGATATCTTAAAACGGTATAGTTGTTCGCGAATATAGCCGCGATAGACGCCGTGATCCGTATTACTTTTACTCATACCATAATACACATAATCTCTCTGGCAAGCACCGTCAATAGATTTATCTTCGAACTCACTATACGCTTTTATGAGAAGAGGATCGATAGCGCTTTCTGGAACGAAATCCGAACTACCTGTTACTGGCATCAAGACTGGGTCATAGTGCCATTTACGGTTTGCTCTGGTTTGGATGTTGGTGTTATCGAATTCCTTATGTGTGAATTCGTAGGTTGCTTCGGAAGATCTGGTTCTCGCATTGGAGACCCTTAGACGTCCATTATTCTTTACTATCAGAACAGGATATGATGGAAAACCATCTGTCTCTACAGTATCATAGACAGATCCATTGTAATAAATGACGTGCTTGTCTCCATCGTCTTTCCTGCTGACAGTCACAAAGTCGTCGTTTGTGTCCCACGAATCGGCGGAATAGCCGTTTATCCAGCTCCAATCCGGCACGAAGATATTCAGCAACGGGCAATTTGATTCTATTTGCTCCAGTTTGTCCTCCGTGGTGTATTTTAACAAAGCCTCTCTGAAGGATATTCCTGATGAAAGTCTCTCGTTTTTGACGAAAGGATAGAAAACATCATAGTCCTTGTCGAACTGTTTGAGAGACTCCACCTTGACGAAATCACGCAAATCCTTGTCGTTTGCGACAGCCTTCGAGAGAATGACAGTGAAATCATCCAAAGACGATGATTCTGTTTCGGCAGTTGGTTCAGAAATCGAATCTCCTTTTATAGGAACTTCCTTTTCGCAGGAAATTGTGGATAGGCAGATCAGTGCTATAGTCGTTGTTTGTATAATAGTTTTTAACATATCTTTACGTTTTTTGTTTAGTGACTGCAAAGGTATGCCGATAGACAGTCATTTCCAAAAGAACTTAACTGAATGTGACAAATATGATGCCGAACCTTACAGAATCAAGATTGAAGAAATAAAATGATGGGGGATAAGCTTTTTCAAAAGGTCCTATTAACCTTGTGACTCACAGCCATATATAAATAGGTAACTATATAGCAGTTGACCAACGTGGTATGCAAGCAGTCGCCAAGCCGTTACATACGTTGCTGGCGTCATCCGCATTTTGTGAATATGGCGGCACGCAAACCCGCCCTGAGTACGACGAGAGGCCTGTGGATATGCCACCTATGGTTTCTGTATCCATAGGTGGCATACGACCGTGCCTCACAATAGTGTAGAAGAATTATCGTATGCCGCTGTTTTGTATAATGGCGATGCATACGTCCTTTGAAAAGGTGACTATGTTCGGAAGGTCGCCGGATGTCGCGTGTCGTTGACGGATAACCACGCCAGCCGTCAGTCTTGATTTGAATGTTGGCGTGGGACTGCAATATTCAGCCGTACCTTGCAATATGACGGAGACGCCAAGCGCTGGATTTCACGACTGACGGGAAAGGAGGGCATATACGATTAGGTTCCAATGTTGGAGAAACCAGAACTTATCACACCTGAAAACCCATCTGACCAGCGGACAATGTTTTGGCGCTCCAGATGTGGAAAATGCCGCACGGCTGAATTGACACCCGAATGATAACTACTGGCTTACAGATTATAGTGTGGACACCAATGTGCACCGACGCGATGTGGCAGTGTAGTCAACTCGTATATAATTACCTATAAATATGCATCTCTACTCTTAGGGAAATCGGTCATAGCCATAAAAAGTTTTCAACAAATTGCAACAATATTGTTTTTAATCTTCTTCCTCAATTATTTATGTTATTTGTATAAAAATAATAAATAATGCAATACATTGATAATATTGCAAAATATTATTTATATTTGCATCAATGATTTAAAACATAACTTATATTAGTATGATTTTATATCAATTACAACAATTAATACGTAATTTATAATAAATAACTTGTTATGACTTAAATATTCAAATAACACTAAACCCTGCTACGGGCAAGGTAACAGGGTTGGAAATGATGTCGCGCTTATTCGGTTGGTGACATCGCTTAAATCCGCAGGGGGACTTAATGTTTCTTTGCAAAAATGATACATAATTTTCATTTTGCAAAATATAAGTTCCCCAAAAAGCCGAATGTATCATCCAATATTCTTAATAAAAAAGAGTATGAATACTAAAGATGGGGATCTTTTCCCTGATTTCTTCTCCAAACCAACAATGAATGAGGGTGCGGAAGAAGGTAAATTGTATAAACGAAACGTGGGTGCATCTATTCCGGAAAAATTAAGAGTTGGCAACTTGCACTTATGTAACTCATTTACTGTGGACGGAAACGAGGAACTACCTCTCGCATCTCCGTACAATGGTGAGCTTCCGAATGATCTGGTCGCTTATGGCCATCATAGGCAGTACTATGGGGCGAATGTGGGTCTGCATTTCTATGAAGCTGACTGTGTGTTTGAGACTGCATGGTCAAAACCGGTAGCGACAATGAATGAAGTACGGAAATTCCGCTATGTCATCGCGCCGGACAACACATTGTTTGTTGACCAAGCCAAGTCATTTAACATTCTCCAACTCTACAAAAACAGGTGGGTGACTTGCTATTGGCAGCAAAATGGTGTAAATGTGATCCCGTCTGCCAGTTGGGGGAATGCGGATTCACTCAAATATTGTTTTGACGGATTGCCGGAAAACAGCATAATAGCGATAGGACATTCCGCGGTAGGGCGAACATATTCAGAAAAGTTTCTTTATAGGATGGCTGTGAAGGAATTGGTACAAAGAAAGAGTCCGACCAAACTTGTAGTCTATGGATTCCGTCTGGACTTTGATCCTGAAGTGGAAGTGGTTTACTATGATTGTTTTATTCAAAAACTAAGAACAAGATGTTTATAAATGAATTGGATCCGGATGATATACGTCTTTTTGACGAAATGTCACGAAACTACACGTCCGAGAATGAGAGGATCTTCTTCGAGAGAATGAAGGAGAAGGAACTTTACAGTCAGGCTACATCAAACGATGTGTTGCTTACGGAGAAAGACAATGATGACTACGTCTTTATTGTCAGAAACAATTTTGACAGTTATATTGTTGGCAGTCGAAGACCAGGAAGAGAGACTCGTGCTTTCGGAACGGAGACACTATCGTTCATACTAACGTTCGACATGACAATGGACGACGTTCTTGATAGACATATAACATTTGGAGAATGGCTACGGGAACGTGATTATGTCGGCATTAATTACGATTATAATTGTGATGACTGAACTATGGGAGCACAAAAACAATATGTTGAATCTGGAGGCTTTCCCAATATTTATACCATCAAGTCGGAGACATAATTCGTGACGGTGAAGTGGAAGGGAAGGTGATCAAGCATATAACTGATATTAATAAGGGATTGCCAATGTATTCAAATACCTCTAAAATATATTTTCGTCTAAATGAAAATGGAGAGGTTGACCAATGCCGGGTATATGTGGATAGGGTGGCATATCTGGATTTTGATTGGGGGCATAGTCATAGGAATAAACGTGACAGAAGAGTCTTTCAAAGGGGAATTGTCCATGTTCAAGCCTATAAGATAAAAGATGGAGTTCCTTGGCGCGATAGCTTCAATGCTCGCTCAATGAACAATGAAGAGATGAGAAAATTCGGAAGGATTCTGAAGAAAGCTTGTCCAACCGTCAAGTTTAGATAGGATTAACCATTATTACATCGGATCGATATTACAGAATAGTCCTATAGTAGTGTGAAAGAAAAAGTTCTTTCACACTACTAATTTATTAAGTATTTGAAAATTCCAATATATTCAATAATTTTGCAACGGCTGTAAAATTTACGGCTGTAAAAAATGCGATATGAAATTCTTTGACAGGACAGAACAATTGGCGCAACTGCGTGAAATGAAGAATCGTTCTTACGATAACCACTCAATGCTGACGGTTGTCACAGGAAGGCGAAGAATCGGAAAGACCACTCTGATAGATAAATCTATGTCAGGGGAGGAATACCTGTATTTTTTCGTCGGGAAGAAAAACGAGGCTGTGCTTTGCGCTGAGTTCACAGGCGAGATACGCACCAAACTTGGTCTTTTCGTTCCGGACGGGATCACTTCATTCAAGGATATCTTCGCCATTCTGATGCAGGTCGGAGAGCATAGGAAATTCACGCTTGTCATAGATGAGTTTCAAAATTTCAGCGAGGTCAACCCTTCCATATTCTCTGACATTCAGAATTATTGGGATCAATTCCGTCTGAAGACTAATGTCAATCTTATCGTGAGCGGCTCCATATATTCACTTATGACTAAACTTTTTAAGGATAAGAAGGAGCCATTGTACAGAAGAGACGACCACACTATAAAATTGTACCCTTTCGCTCCCTCTGTTCTCAAGGAAGTGATGAATGAATATGTCCCAGGGTACACAAATGACGATCTTCTTGCGCTATACGCATACACGGGCGGAGTGCCGAAATACATTGAGCTCTTTGTTGATGCAGAGGCGTTGACCAAGGATGGGATGATCCGGTATATTTGCAAACCGGACTCTCCGTTCATTGAGGAAGGTCGCAAACTGCTTATTCAAGAGTTCGGCAGGAAGTATGGGACATATTTTTCTATCCTGGAAGCCATCTCCGAAGGTTACAACACCCAAGCGGAGATCGCCACATACCTTGGATCAAAAAGTATCGGAGGGCAGTTGTCGAAGCTTGAGGAGACTTATAATCTCATAGGGAAAAAACGCCCGATGTGGGCCGGAAGCAAGTCGCAGACAGTACGTTACGGAATCAGTGATGTTTTTTTAAGATTCTGGTTCCGTTACATTGAGAAGAACCAGATGATGATAGAGATCGGACAGTATCCTCTGCTGGCAAAGGTAATGTCAGATGACTACACCACATATACCGGAGACACTCTCGAACGGTATTTCAAAGCCAAGATGATGGAAGAAATGAACTATCGTGCGATCGGTAGTTGGTGGGATCCTAAAGGATATACCGACTCCAAGGGTAACCATCAGCAATGTGAGATTGACATTGTCGCTGTCAGTTCCGATGACAAAAACGCCGAGATCATTGAAGTCAAACGCAATCCTGAAAAATTCGATAAAGAAACAATGGAAGAGAAGGTCCGCTTCTTTATTCAGAAAGAAAAACGGATCAGACGGTACAAAAGAACCGTAAGGTGCCTTTCATTAGAGGATATGTAATATAACGGGATTCAGAGGATTTTAACTAAAATAGGACATTTATTCAAATAATCGCATTCCTCTTCGAGAAACCGCCCCGTAAACCACATACGGACCATCGGTTGATAAGCGTGATATTTGCTTATCGCCATATTATCAACCCCATTATTCCGTAAAATATTTACGGAATAATATTTTATTAGTATATTTGTGGCGAATGTTGAAATATCGATTGCTATGTTAATAAAATTTTCGGTAAATAACTATCGCGGTTTTGCGGACAAGATAGAGTGGGACTTGTCGCATCCCAGCAATTATTCTTTTAATCAGAATGCCATTAAAGACAACATCCTGAAAAACGGCATCATTTATGGTCCTAACGGGGCTGGAAAAAGCAACTTGGGATTGGCCGTATTCGACATAGCCAATCACTTGTCGCATAAATGGAAAAAGCCGGATTACTATTTGAACTATGCTTCCGCATACAATTACAATCAGCCTGTAAATTTTGAATATGTATTCAAGTTCGAGGATGACACTATATTGTATAAATATTCCAAGGTGGCAAAAGAACTTAAAGGAGAACTGGTAAAAGAGCAACTTTTTCTGAATGAAAAAGAGTTGTTCTATAATGACGCAGGCACTTTGCGCTTAAATAAAGACTTTGCGCTGACGGATATGGCGATAGATAGTGTAAGAAACAGCGCCAACAATATTTCAATTGTCAACTATCTTTTGAGTGTCGTACCTTTCCCCAAAGGACACGCGTTGCTGAAACTCCGCGATTTTGTGGAGAATATGTTATTTCTCAGAAGCCTTGACAATCGAGAATTTATCGGTCTTAAAGAAGGAGGCAGCAACATAGAAGAGTACATAATAAATAATCAACTCACAGAAGATTTTTCAGAGTTTCTGAAAGAGGTGAGTGGACAGAATTTTGCGTTCGCCAAGCCCAATCAAGGCGAGAATATGCTTTATGTTGTGATCAATGATGTTCGCATTCCTTTCTTGCAGGTGGCTTCTACAGGCACATTGAATCTGGAGTTGCAATATTACTGGCTTAAAGAAATGGTGAACGCTTCTTTTATCTTCATTGATGAATTCGATGCCTTCTATCATTATGAGCTTTCATACACCCTTTGCCGTAGATTGTTCAAGAGTGACAACCAATTATTCTTGACAACCCACGATACTTTCCTGCTTTCCAATGACTTGCTGCGACCGGATTGCTTCTTTATCCTGAAAGACAATAAAATCAATGCGATATGCGACCTTACGGACAAAGAGCTACGTTTTGGACATAATTTGGAGAAACTGTATAGAGGTGGAACTTTTGCCGTATGATATTATTCGTATTTGAAGGTGGCAAGGCCGAACCAATGGTATTCGATTCGATATGGGAACTGTTCTTGTCGAAGGAAGAGCTATGCGTTTTAAAATGCGAGCACGACCTTCCGACATTATACTCAAACCTGAGGGCTAATGAATATGACTTGTTCCGATCTTTACCTTTCAAAGAAAATAATATATACCTGCCTGAAGACAAGCGTTTGGATACCTTGTTCTCCCAGATATTCCTATTCTTCGATTATGATTTTCAGAATAGATTAGGAACACAGAAAGTCAATGGTATATTGGATGAAATGTTGGACTATTTCAGTGACGAAACCGAAAACGGAAAGTTGTATATCAACTATCCGATGATTGAGTCTTTGAAATATACCAAAGAAATACCGGATGCGAATTATAGGCCTAATGATCGCCTCCGTTCTTTGGCGTTCTTCCTCGGACTTACAGTTTGAAAGGATCTCATCGCGCCTTTCGGTTGTGATTATAAAGGCGTCGTTGTAACCGGTCTTTATGCCGTAATTGATGCTGATATCCCAGTCCCTCAGCGGTTTCCCGACACTTTCGATCTTTCGCTTGATGCTCTGTTCGATGGGGGTGAGGACTACCCAGGCGGCGGGGCCGGAGAATCTGCAGGTTGTGCCCTGTTGCTGAACATATACGCCCAGATTGTTGATGACATCACGTGGCTGGGAGGAGGTGACGGCGCAGAGGGTGTCGTGGGTGTTCGGGGACTTTTCAAAGAGGAGGATGTTGGTGTCCACGGTGGCGCTGTCGAAGACCTTCACTCCAGAGAAGTCCACAAGGAGGCGAGGATTGGTCTTGTCGGAAAGGAAAGACCTGGTGTTCTCACCATAACCCGCGCGCATCCATTTGTTCGAGGTGATGAAGCACAGGAGGCCGGATGGTCTAAGCAACTGCCAGCCAAGCTCGTAGAACAAGCAATAGATGTCGCCGGTGCGCTCATAGGTGGCATATTCCATCTTGGCAAGAGCATCGGCCGCCTCACCCATCTTTTGAAGCTGGATGTACGGAGGGTTGCCGACAATGCAGTCGAAACCGACGAAGCGGCCATATTCATCAAGCACCTCGGGGAACTCTATGCGCCACTCAAAGGCATCCACAAACAGGCGGTTGTCGCGGATGGCATCAACCTCGTCCTGGAGACGGGATATTCGTGACTTCAAATCCTTGATCTTTTTGTCGTACTGAGCCTGCTCTTTCTTGCTGGCCTCGAAAAGTTGCGGGGCTTTCAGGTTATGAAGTTCGCCTTTCAATTTATTCAGCCTCAAAAGCTTCGGATCGTTCACCCCCATTTGTGTATGGAGGCCGGACTTGATCTGAAGGATCATCCTCTCAAGCGAACGCTTGAGCTCTTTGGTGTGGGCGTTCTTGTAGTCGGAAACCGCGGCTTTATATTCATTGATGGAAATTCCTGAATCGTGAAGGATCTCCGAGATGTCCTGAGTGATGTCGTAGCGGTGCAGGAGGGAGTTGCCGACTTTGATGTTGATGTCGATGTTCGGGAGGGTCTCCAGCTCGGTGTAGCCGCTTTCCTTGGTGTAGAAGGCGTTCTTCAGAAGCTCGATCCAGAGCCTCAGGCGGCAGATGTTGACCGCGTTTGGATTGATGTCAACCCCGAAGAGGCAATTCTCTATGACGCGTCGCTTCTCGCTGAACAGAGCCTCCTGAACCCTTTGGCACTCAGGATTTCCGGGAATATACACGAACGGCTCGCCGTCCGCGTCCGAGACCATCAGCTCGTCATTCTCGATCTCGATGCAGTAGTCCTGCTTCTTGATGCGGCGGCCATCGCGGTCCAGCAATATTCCAAGGTCATACTTTGTCCTGATTATCTCGTTCAGGGCCGAGACAAGGAAGTGGCCGGAGCCGACGGAAGGATCGCAGACTTTCAGCGAATCCACTATCTCATTCGCCTTGCGCAGATCATCCAAATCCCTGTCTTTCAATTCATCATAGTCACGGCAACTCCAACCCATCGCATCATTGAACTTACGGACCACCGCACGCCTGACCGTCTCTTTGCTGATGTACATCGTCACGGCTCCGGGAGTGAACACCGAACCATCGCGGTGCCCGTTGATCTTCTCGAATATCAAGCCCAGTACCGAGGCACTGATCAATGTCTTGGCGTTGTCGCAGACCTCATCCGAACCATCTCCGGAGAAATCGTATGAGTCAAGGAACTCAAGCAGATAGCGAAGGGCCGGCAAACGGCCGCCACGGACCTCCTTCATTACGCTTCCTGCGCAAAGCGGAAGTTCCCCGCCGCTCAGATTGCTGACGCGGATGGTCTCCGACTCAAGCTGACTCATCTCAAACAGCGAGCTGTTCAGGTACGGAATCTTTGAATATTTCGAACTTACATTCGTCTGACGATCCTCCGGACGCTTCGCAAGGACCTGAAAGAACAGCTTGTTGAGTTCGTCATAATCCGGAATCATCGACGGATTCAGGAATGAATATGACCGGTCACCCTTGTGGTATTTGATCAGCTGTGCCTCAAGCAGTTTCAGGAACAGAACCCTGTTAACCCAACATATTGACAGAGAAAGGGCAACGTTGAACATCCGCTCCTCACGGTCTACCCCGTAGGAAGACAGCCGCGGCACCCTGTCCAGCCAGTCCTCCGCGTCCAGAATCGTCATAGCGTCCTCAAGGATCGACGCCGGGTTGCGCTCGCCCGGCCGGAGCCTTGTGATGATGCGCTTATGGCTGTCCTTGTCCTCGACCTCCTCCAGACCGATGATGTGGAGAAGTTCGCTGTAGAACTTGGTGTTCAGCTTGTTGCTGTCTGTCTGGAACTGTTTCTTGAGAAGGTTCTCCGGACTGAAGACCTTGTAAAGGTCGATGAGCTTGCGGTCTTCCCCGCCGCTTAGGAAGGGCTTGTACTTACGGATGTCGAACCAGACATATTCAATGTCATCGGCCACAGACGCTATGCACTCGGACGCTATCTCCTTGTAGAAGAAATCCGTCTTTTCCGAGGTCAGGGAGCCGGAGTTGAATTCCTCGTAGCGGCGAAGGAGGCGTTTGTTGGAATAGAAGACCCTCTCGAACTCCTGAGCGTCGAATATAAAGAATTCATAGATGTTGGTGGCGATCAGCTTCTTCAACTGGATATTCTTTTTCCCCGCACGCTCGCGCAGCCAGTAGAGCAGAAGTTCCTGCATCGCCTTGCGGTTCAGGTCGCCTCTTGTGACCATCTCAGATGTGTTGGAAGGCATCTTGACCTCACAGATCACGCCAACCGGCGCGTCGATGCCGCTGCCCAGATGGATGGCGCAGTCGATCTTGCCGTTCGGGGAGACCTTGTAGTCCTGACCGTAGAATGTCATTTTCAGGAAGTCCATCAGGTCGCCTTTCACCTTCTCCTCAGTGTCGGTGCGCTCGATCTGCTCGTAGAAGATGCGAAGCTGATTTTTGAATATCTCGAAATCAGACTTGTCCACAGGGAGTTGCTTGTAGGCCTTGTTCAGGGATCTGGCTATTGACAATTCGGGCATAGTGATGGGTTTTGCTTTGTGTTACTTTGCAAAAATAGTAATTGGCGGATAAAATACGTACTATTTCGCGCATTTTATATGCGGGAAACGTGGTTTCACAGATGGGGTGCTCTGTGGAACCACGGTTGTAGTACTGGTTGGGTGGTCACTTCGACGGGGACAGCGACTGTTAAAGTAACACAGGTCACTTCGACATGCTCAGTGACCGACCCTGCGGACTCAGCGACCGACTTAATATGGCTCGGTGACCGCGTGTGCCGCTTCGGGATTACCTGGCGTAGAAGCGGTACTCGGTCGTGGAGCGGTAGGTCTCGCCGGGACGGAGGACGGTGGACGGAAGATCGGGACGGTTCGGGGAATCAGGGAAATGGATGGTCTCCAGAAGCATTCCGCCGAACTTCTCCATCGGCTTGCCGTTCTTACCGATCATCTTCTCGTTGAAGGAACGGGCGGTGAAGGTCAGAAGACCGGGCTCTGTGGTCCACGTCTCGACACCACGTCCGCACCGAGGCTCATAGAGGTCGGCGGCCTTGCCGAACTCGCCGAGCGGCTTGTTCAGGTACCAGCAGACTGAGAAACCACGCATCGTGATGAAATGCTCGTTCGGAGTGTCAATGGCATAGTCCACACGATGCGGCTCGCGCATATCGAACGGAGTGCCAGCCACCGGCTCCGCGCCACCTTTCGGAACAAAATGCGAATTGTTCGGGAAATACTTGTCAGCATCCACTTTAAGAATATGATCCATCACGTAGCCTCCATCCTGACCCTTGAGGTTGAAGTAGGTATGGTTTGAAAGGTTCACGACTGTCGGCTTGTCGGTAGTGGCCTCATATTCAATTCTGAAGGCATTGTCATCGCTCCACCAGTAGGTGACTGTGCAGTTCATATTTCCAGGGAATCCTTCCTCGCCGTCAGGGCTGAGGCGGGTGAAACGCACCCCTACCCTATGCTTTTCGACCAGCGGCTCTGAGTTCCAGACCTTTCTGTCAAAGCCGTTCACGCCTCCGTGGCAGATCACTGGCTCTCCGTCAAACTTCTCGTTGGCGTTGAGCTTGTACTCGACACCGTCAAGAGTGAACTTCCCGCCATCGATCCTGTTGCCGAAACGGCCGATCACCGGACCGAAAAACCTTTCCTTGCCAATCTCGAACGTGCGGATGTCACCACAGCCCTGCACGACATCGTCAATCTTGCCGTTACGGTCGGGAACGCTGATCCTGACGACCCTGCAACCATAATCCGTGACCTCCATACTGGCTCCGGAAGAGTTGACAAGGCGGTAGATCTGAGTCGGTGTGCCGTCCGACAGGGTGCCGAAGCTTTTGCAGGTGACTCCACGAGAAGTTCTTGCCGCCTCTCCAGAGCAAACGGTAGCCAGCGACAGCATCAAAGCTAAAGCCAAATTCCTGATATTCATAATATTCAAAGATTACAAACCTGAGACAAGCATCCATTTCTGAGGATTTCGTTCCCCTGTTGGGATGATAGCGTCCTCGCCGCCTTCCATATCGAACAAGGCCAGATTGACAAGCACCTTGCCGTCCTGGATTCCGACCGATGAGCGTGGGACAACGATTTCCGCAAGCCAGCCGTTGTCCTTGTCGGAAGGGTCGGACAGTGTCGCGTCATAGCTGACATAAGCCTTCGCTCCGAGGTCCTTCTCGAACCAGCCGCCGGCGTAGTTGCCTTGGTTGCGGACACCGGAAAGACCGACCTTCACCCTCACAGACTTGCCGTTCAAGGCTGTCTGGTCAGGCTGGGCAAGGAACAACTGAATATAATCGTCCTTCGAGACATTCTCATCCAAGGATTCAATCAAGAAATAAAGGTTGTCCGCGTCAGCCGCGCACCTTAACGTAGCCTGAGCCTGACACTTGCCTCCGATGAACAACGCATCGTCAGTCTTGAGCCAGTCAGAATTGTCACCGTCAGCGGAAACCTTGTGCGAGGAGGCCTTGATGCTATGGTTAAGAGCCTGCTTGCAAAGGGTCACGCAGATGTTCTTGTTGTCGGTGCTGTTACGCATATAGGCCACAATCTCGTGCGGATTGTCAACCATAAGAGCACCCCAGGACCCCTTGGCCGGGAGATGCTTAAACGGATCCCCGAAGTTCTTCGCCTTGGAATCACCTATACGCTCCCACAGATAAGTTGACTCTCCATAGGAGACGACGGTCTCGCCCGACGGGAATTGCTGTAGGCTCGGCGCGCCTCCTTTCCAAAGGTCGATGGCCCTTTCAGACGGTCCTACCGGAGCCGACTTCACATTCAGACCGGAACCATTCCTTTCCTCACCTTTGATATATTCCCAGTTTCCGTCCTCCGGCGACCAGGCGAAAGCGATGTTGAAGTTCACTTTGCCGCCAGTCGGGTAATCGTGCGCCGACTCGAAGACACCGGCCTTCTGACGGCTTCCGTTCAGGATGATGAGTCCCGGCATCTGGTCGGTGAACAGCCATTTGTCCTGATGCTCATCATACCAGGTGTGCCTGATTACACGGTACGGTTCCTTTCCGAGCTCAGGCAGCCAAGTCTTTCCGCCATCCGTGGAACGGACCATAGATGTGCCGGAATGGCTTCCCGAAATCCAAGGGCGGCTTTCCGAGAAATAGAGTTCGAGGTCGCCGTCAGCCTCCTCAAGCATAATCGCCTCCCAGTTAGGTCCACGGTACACCTCGAAAGGCTCGCTCCAGGTCTTGCCGTTGTCCGAGCTGCGCCTCATCACAATCCCTTGCTCGTCACGCCACTGCCAGAAAGCGTAAGTGCCGGTGGTCCTGAATGAAGCGAACATCAAGACATCGCCATTGCTCAGAACCTTGCCGAAACCGTTGGTGAAAAGCCTTGTTGCATCCTGCCCGCGAGCGTTTGTGAGGCTGTACGATGCGAACAGTTTCCCCTTGCCGGTCCAGTTCACAAGATCCGGACTCGTCGCCCAAAAGACGGTGGAACCGTTGCCTCCGGAATAATAGTCCTGCGCCGTAAGAATATACGTTCCGTCAGCGAGTTTGACAATCCTTGAATATGCCGGAGACTCTGTGCCCAACACAGACGAGCCGTTCACATTCACAATCGAGCGGTAGTTCAGGGAAAGCACGGAACGCTGCCAGTCGTCCGAATGGGAATTGACAGCGTCTTCACCGGCGTTAAGCTCGCCAAAAGGAGTGAGATTCAACGTCTTGGAGACAGCCTCCCCACCATTGCCGCCACCTCCATTATCCGGATCTTCCGGCTTGCACCCTAAAAGCACAAGCACGGAAGAAGCCAAAAGAACAGTGAATATATTTTTTCTATTCATAACTATCATCCATCAATATTTCATTTCAACCTCAGGCTAAGCCACTCAGCCGGATAATCGGAGTTCTCACCCTCCACATCCTCTATCTGCCACGCCGGCTTCTCCGAGGTCTTTGCCTTGTAGTGATGCCTCAGATGGGCTTTCAGGACCTCTCCGGCGGAAGGTTTGCCTCCGAGAATATTCCACGGAACGGACAATTTTGCGGAAAAGCCCAGATCCTCGTCAGAGTCATCGTTCAGGGTTCCGACCACTTCCACAGAGTCCGCCGCTCCTTCCGAGACTTTCCTCCACGAGAAGTTGTCCTCGACATAGACGACATAAGCGCCGGCTCCGTTGACGACAATCTTGTACTGCGGGCCGCCGAGCCTGGCAAGCAGAAGCTCGACAGCATCGGAATTCTCAGTGGTCAGAGCCGTGAGTTTCCGGTCATAAAGATACGAAATCAAAACAAGATTATCATCCGTCCATCCAAAATCAGTGAATATTCTTGAGTCGGAAATATGTCCAAGGAACCAACAGTCATTGCTGTCCTGATCGAACTTCTCAACAGACACAGGTTCCACATTACCTTTGACAAGGGTCTTTGAATAGTTCAAACGGCCTACGATCGCGCGGACCATTCCTCGCGTCTTTCCCTCTGCCTGATACTTTACAGTACCGGTCGCGAATATCTTGTTGTCCCCGATGTAATCCACCGAACCCCAATAACCATCGAACGGAGTCGTGGCGTTGGTGAAATTGTCGGCCTTCTTGTCACCGATGAATGTCCAGATGCCCTGCTGACCTTTATACTGGCCGTTGCTGAGCACGACCATCTCGCCGGTTCCCAGTTTGGTGCTGTAAGGTCCGTAGCCGTAGAAGTCCTTGTTCAACTGCTTCTTCATCGGCCACTCCGGTCCTCCGGTCTTGCGGATAGCCTCCAGATCACGATGCCAGTTGGTCTCAACATCGGTCTTCACGACAACTGGAGTCTGGTCCACAACCCACTTGCCGTGCCACACCTCGATAGGGACAGCGATGCCGTTGTTGTCGTCAAGCCAGACTCCGGAAGGCATCCCGTCGTAAGTCGAACGGGAATCCACGGTCCTGGCGATCACCTCGTTGTCATCAATCCCGCAGCGTTCCTTGCCCTGCCAAGTCTTTCCGCCGTCAAACGAGCGGATCACCACCGTCTGCGGAGCGGACATATTGTCGATAAGTTCCTGCGAAGAGGTTATGTACATCTGGATCTCTCCGGAAGGAAGCTGAAGCATAGCCGGCTCCCAGCATCTTCCACGGTAAACCTCAACGGGTTCGGAGAACGTCCTGCCGGAATCACTGGAGAACATCACCTCGATCCCGCAATTCTCGTTCGTGTTCGGAAGGTCGTTGTACCCTTTCTTGTACCGCCACTGGTAGGCAAGGAGGACACGGCCATCGTTCAACTCGATGAAATCAGGATTCACATAGACCTTCTCGTCCTCGCCAACCGTCGAGACAGCGGGAGAAGTCTTCACCAGCAGACTTGCGTCAGACCAGGTCTTCCCGCCATCCTCGCTTCGGCGGACATAGACATCCCAACCGAAATGGTCGTTCTCAAAGGACATCAAGAGAGTCCCGTCGGAAAGCCTTTTGATACGCGGGTAGTAGAGATTCTCCTCGGCAAATCCTTCGCCTGCCACGTTGACGGATGTCATCTCCGTGAACGTGGATCGGTCCCAGGATATTCTCACATCATTGGTCTCAGGCCATTCCTCCCGGCCGCATCCGACGGCCAGAAGGAGGAAGGCAGGAACGATAGTTTTATGCAACTTTAACATATTCAAGTGTTTATTTCAAGTCTTTGAGCATCACATTCGGCCAAAGGTTGTCGATTTTCAGCCTTACAGATTCCTCGAAGCACTTTTTGGCCTCAGAAGTCTCGCCAAGGCCAAGATATCCAAGTCCCATCGTGTAATAAGCCTTGGTGTTGATGCCCTCGACGGTCGAACCGGTTGTGCCCTCGGCACCGTAGAAGTTGACGAACTCGGTAACGACACCGGATTTTCCAGACTCGACAAGACCGTCAAACAAAGCTTTGGCCTCAGCGGATTTTCCAAGCTTGGACAACGCGAGCCCCTTCCAATAGCGATAGTCTGTCCCCTTGTCATCTACAGCGGCGGCCTTCTTGTAGGCTGCCATAGCCTTCGACCTCTGTCCGGCGGACTCGTAAGCCTTGGCTATGTTCCACCAGATCTGCGCGTCGCGTGGCGTGCGCTCATCGACAAGGAACACCTGATGGTTGACAGGATATTCAAAAGCCTCGTTGAAGAGTGCCAACGCCTCCTTGGAGTTTCCTTCGGCGAGCTTCTTCTGGCCGGCGAGGATCAGGGCGTCCACATACACATCGTGGAAGTTCGCCACTCCCTCACGGGTCGGGAAGTAGCAGGTTCTGAGCAGGTTCAGGACGTAGTCATATTCACCGACAAATGTTCCGGTTATGACTTCGGCGGCGAGAGGATAGTAACGCTTGACGCAGGTCGTATGGTGGCTCTTAAGTAGTTCGAAGCGTTTTCTGACATCAAACCCGCCGGCTTCGTAAGCCTGATCGATCTCCTCAAGGAACAATGCGTTGTCCGGAGCGAGCTCCACAGCCTTCTCATAATACTTGGCGGCCTCGGCGTAGTTCTTGGTGTACAGCCAGTTGGCCCATCCGAGATTCCTCCAGGCCATAGCGTTGGACGGATCCATCTCAACGCACTTCTTCCACTGTGCGATAGCGTTGTCCTTCTGCTTGTCGTACAACAGATTGCCAAGATAGTAATGAGGCTTGGCACTTTCAGGGCAATACTTCATCGCAAGGTTCAGCACATCTATGGTCTCCAGACGGAACGGATTGCAGTACTTCGTAGGAAACGCGAGGGCATCCTTGAAATATTGCCCGGCAGTTGCCTTGTCGCCGGCCTTGTCAGCGAACCAGCCAAGCCACATCTTGACCGTAGGGTAAGGCTTGATCGAGTCGGCATATTTAAGAAGTTCGACCGATTTCGCCTCAAAACCGTTATGCATATATTTGAGCGCCAACTCAATATAAGACTCAACCTCGTCACGCATCAAAACCTTCAGGCTATCGGTTCCGCAAAGCATATCCCTTTCGGAGACAGCGTAGGAGTTGAGCGGATCCTCGGCGAGAACCCTGTCCACACAGGCAAGCGCGTCATCTTTCCGACCAAGTTCACGAAGTATGCTTGCCTTGAGGTCAAGAGCCTCGAAGTTGCGCCCGTTGTAAGTCACGGCCTCGTCGAGACGCTCAAGCGCCATATCAAAATCTTTGGCTGATGAATATATCTGGGCAAGCTGGTAGTTTGCGGCGGAACTGTAGGTATAGTTCCAAACGGCCCTGTAAAGGGTGTCAACAGCGGCCTCGGTCTTTCCCTGAATCTTCAAAATCAGACCGAGATTGTACATAGCCTCGCAATCCATCGGACGGGTGTAGTCGTGGGTGAGCCGGACAAGCGCCTTGCGCAGGTACCCGGCGGCTTTGTCATACTCTCCTCTCTGCCTGTACCACACACCCATACGAGTGTTGGCCCTGGTGTCGCCCGGATCACGGCGAAGGACCTCGTTGAAATAGTCGGTCGGATCAATGAACGGATTGTGGAACTGGAGGTTACGAAGGCCTACAAGATAGCATTCCTCCGTGTTCTCTATCTCTTTCGGAAGCTTAGGACGCTCGACAATCGCAGGAAGCGGTTTGTTCGGATCCTTGACAACTGGTCTATAAGTCAGCATCGTCTTGCCGGATGCGTCCTCAAGAGTCATTGTCAAGGCTTTGGTGTCAATGCCTTTATCAAGCTTGACAGTGTTCACGAATGGCTTGTCCGGAGCGACATCTGAGGTGGCTGACCACACTTCAGCGCCATCGGCGGAACGGAGCACCACCCTCAAAGCCTTCATCGGCTCGGTCGTGTTGACTCCGACCAGAACCTTCGATCCCTCAAGCACATCCATATTGATAGCGGCGTGTCTGTCGCCAGCCTTGACACCTTCCATATCCCGGATTCCGTACCAGTACTGCGAGAATTCCTTCGTCTCGTAAGGAGCCGACCAGTTGTAGTCCGGCTGGTTGTCCGAATAGGCTCCCGCCATCAGCTCGCAGTAGTGCCCCGAATTGTCGGTGAGGATCTTTGTGTCCCACTCCGAGTTCGGTCCCCAGAGCCAGAACTTTCCGCCCTTGATGATGTTGTGGTTGCCTGTGAGCATAGTTCCGGCGTGGCGGCCGTGGTCGTAACCAGCGATAAAATCCTCCTTGAGGTCATAGACGAACATCGAGTTGGACATATAGTGGTTCTTCCACCAGGATGCGTCGATGCCGTTCTTGTAGAAATCCATTCCGTTGAACGGCTCGTGGGTGATAGGCCAGTGTGCCATCCAGTTCTTGCAGTGGAATGTGGCGAACTCCACGCTCTGCGGGAATATTATCTGGTAGTTCTCGTCCACAAGCGTGGAGACATTCGACCAGTAGAGCATCGAGTTGTTGTCCATAGTCGAGTTCATCAGACGACCGGTGATCTCCATATAGGATTTGCCGGGATGGAGGGTGATTCCGATGGCCCAGGACATTCTATGACGATATTCAGTCTCTCCTACCCAGATTGTCTTGCTGCCGTCGGCGTTGCTCTCGATCCTGTAGTCGCAAGGCGTGTGTGTCGTGGCCCTGTGGTGATGGAAGACGTTCCACTCCACGCCGCCGGAAACCCAGGCTCCAAGCATTCCGACATTCGCCGGTTTGATCACGTGGTTGTGATAGAATATGTCGTAGCCGTTGGTCTTGTCCACGGCGTAGATGAGGCGTCCTCCGATCTCCGGAAGGACACACAATTCGACATATTCATTCTCCATATAGAGAGCCTTGTAGGTGACAGTCTCCTTCTGACGGGTCATATTGTCGTTCAGGAGGTAAGGATAGACGCTTCTGCGCGCCCTCTGGTAGGACCAGTCCCTCTCAAAGATAGGAGCCTCCTCCGGGTCGTCCAAAAGGTAGGTGGGCATGTCGATCGTTCCTTCCCAAGCCTTCACGCCTTCCTTGCCGTTCTGCGCGCCGGCGTTTCCGGCGCAGGCGAATATGGCCAAAGCCAACAAAAGTCGTTTCATTTTTATCAGTTCAAATTTATTTTATGAATATAGTCTCAATCAATACCATCCGTCGTTCTGTTCCAGATTCGGGTTCTTTTCCTTCTCGGATGAAGGGACAGGCCACTTGAGGTAGGAATCTCCGCCGTATGAATAATCATAGACAGGATCGCCCCAGCATTGCTGCAAACCTTTGGCGAAGTCGAACTTGCAGGACTTCCATATTCCCCAGCGAAGTTCCTCCAGATAGAGTTGCTCCTCGCAGGCAAGTTCCCAGTGCTTCTCGTCCTGAATCCTCTTTCTGAGGTCATCCTGACCGGTTACTTTGAGCCAATCCGCTCCGGAATCGAGCTTTGCCACACCGGCTCTTCCACGCACCTCGTTTACATAGCTGACCGCATCATTGGTCCTGCCCTGCTCGTTAAGGCACTCGGCCAGACATAGAAGGACATCGGCGTACCTGATGACAGGTACATCAACCGGATTGTAGGTCACGTTCATATGCTCCTTGCCGACCGTGACGAACTTGCGTATGCTGTAGTACATATGTGTAGGAGAGCCTGTGCGGAGATCAAAGTCCGGAGCGTTCTCGGAACGGTACGGCCACCTTGTTTGGTAGTTTGTCGCGGCTCCGGAGGCGAAACCGCCAAGGTAATTGGTGTACGGAGCGATGACCGTGGCTGCCAGACGAGGGTCTCTGCCGGTGTAGGCCTTGAGAATCCTGGCCTCGTTGCCTGTCTCGTCATACTGGGACATGTCCGCACCGTAGGCTTTCATGGTGGCCTTCTCGGTGTCGGTCATATTGTTCCTGAGGAAGTAAACGCTTCTGGCCTTCACATCCATCTTATCGTAACCAGAAATGACATCATCGAATGAGAACGGTCTTCCGTCGACCCACTGGTAGGAGTTGACGAAGTTCACATTCATAAAATAGTGGTTCTGACCGTTTCCGGCGGTCATCCAGTTGCCGTAGGTACGGCTGTAAACGTTGCCGTGCGACGGAAGATCCTCCATAGTGATGGAGAACACCATCTCATCCGACTTCTCGTTCTTCTCCGTGAATATGTCAGCGTAGGCTCCCCTGAACAATCCGAAGCCACATTCTCCGACCTTGAGGAAATCAGCCTCGGCCTTGTCCCACTGCTTCAGCCACATATAGGTCTTTCCACGAAGGGCGTAGGCTGCCCCTTTGGTGACACGGCCATAGTCGCTGCTTCCAGATTTGTACTTATCAGGAAGGACTTCACAGGCGATGACATCATTGAGATCATCCAGCACCACATTCCAGACCTGCTCCTCGGTCTCGCGCCCCCTTGTATATTCAGAAGGAGCGAGGTTCTCAAGATAGACAGGGACTCCGCGCCACAGGGCGTTCAGCCTGTAGTAGCAGTAAGCCCTCAGGAATTTGCACTCAGCTATCCTCCGGGTGCGGACCTCCTCGGAAAGGGCTGTGGTGCCGCCGATGTTGGCGATCACGTCATTGGCCCTGTTGATTCCTTCGTAGAATGTCTTCCAAGTGCTCAGGAAAAGGGAGTTGTTGGACTGCACGAGTCCAAGCATAAACGGATATCTCAATGAGATGCTCTGGTCGTTCACGTCCAGAACGGATGAGAAAGCGTCCCAGTTTGTCCCTGTTATGCTGTTGTAGTTGGCCAGCAGGTTGCTGTACACTCCGGTGACAGCGTTCTCCGCAAGGATCGCCGAACTGTACACTGTGTTGGAGCTGACGGTGTCGTAAGGGAACCTGTCCAGGAAATCATTGCACCCCAGCAGCGTCGCGGCGGAAGCCAAGGCCGCCATTATCTTTGTTATGTTTTTCATTTCTGACGGTTTTTAGAATTTGATGCTCAGACCAAACGAATACTGACGGAGAAGAGCGTAGTAGTTCATCTTCTCGGAGATCTCTGGGTCCATTCCAGGATACTTGGTGATTGTCAGCAGGTTCTCACCGCTGAAGAAGAGCCTGAAATCAGAGGCGGAGAACTTCTTCATCCATTTCTTAGGAAGGGTGTAGCCGATGGTGAGGTTCTTCAGACGAAGATAGTCCGTGTCATAGAGGAACACCTTGGAATAGCACTGGCCACCGTTCTGCTCAGAGCCGTAGTTCATCGTCATACGACCGTGTTTGGATGTGATGTTCGTCCTCGGATCGTCCGGATTCTCTGGATCATAGAAGTAGTGGTCGTAGGAGATGTCCTTCGGAAGCGAGAAGTTGGTACCGGTTGAGTAGGCGTTGAAGCCGACATATCTCCAGTAGGTCTGCGCTCCGCCCGAGCCGTTCCAAAGCATAGAGAAATCAATGCCCTTCCAGCCGAGCTCAACCTGGAATCCATAGTAGAACTTAGGAGTCATCGACGTGCCTGTGAACATATAGTCGTTGGCGTCTCCATAGACTCCGTCACCATTCTCGTCGGCATAGATGTAGTCGCCGTACCAGATGCCTTTCTTACCGATGGTCTTGTTCGGCAGGAATGTGCTTCCGGAGGCCACCATAGCCTCAAGCCATGCCATATCGTCCGGAGTGCGGATCATACCGTCCTTAGGACCTCCGGCAGGGTTCACGGTTCCGTCAGCGAAGAAATAGGAGCCGTCTCCCGAATATGTGTTCAGAAGGTAGTGCTCGTTGATGAGTTTGCCCTCCATCACTCTTCTGGCACCGTCCACAACGGTTGAGACATCACCGATGTTGCTCTGGTAGGTGCGGTTGCCATATTCATCAGCCACCCAGCCGGCCTTGAGGCGGCCTTTGTACTTGCTGACCGAGTTCCAGTTGCGGGTGAAGTTGGCGGTGACCCCATAGTGGAAGTCCTTGATGTCGTCCTTCCAGCCAAGCGTGAGCTCGATACCGTTGTTGGTCACCTCGCAGAGATTCTGGTAAGGAGCCGACTTGTTGCCGATCGTCGCATAGACAGGAGCCTTGTAGAGGATTCCGTCGGTCACCTTGTTGTACCAGTCTGTCTCGAATGTGAGCCTCCCGTCAAGTACGGCGAGCTCAAGTCCGATGTCGGTGGAGGTTGTGGTCTCCCAGGTCAAAGCGCTGTTGGACAGCGACTGCACGATGCCTGAGGACAGCTTGTTGCCAAATGAATATTCAAAGCCGGACGCGTATGTAGGAATATACTCGTAGTTGCCGATGCTGTTGTTGCCGAGCTTTCCCCAGGATGCCCTCAGTTTCAGGTTGTCGATTCCGGAGTCCTTCATAAAGGACTCCTCCGAGATTCTCCAACCGGCTGAGATTGACGGGAACAGACCCCATCTTGAGTTTCTGGCGAACCTTGAGGAGCCGTCGTAACGGAGATTCGCCTCGAAGAGATAGCGGTTGTCGTAGGCGTACGTGAGACGGCCGAAGACAGACACGGCGGCGTAATCCGTCTGTGTGCCTGAAATTGAATTCATGTCCAACGCGTTGTTCATCTCCATCAACTGATCGTTCTCAAGACGCTTTTTCTTGGCGTTCAAGGAGTTGCTGTTCTGGTAATATGTCTCCGAGCCGACCATCGCGGTGATGTCGTGCTTCCCTGCGATCGTCTTCGCCCAGTTGAGACTGTTCTGGAATACCCACTTGTAGGCGAAGTTGGTGTTCTCAGTGATGGAGAGGTTGTCCAGATTGTCGTAGCGGTAGGCCACGTCACCGGTTCTGAACGAATAGGCGTTGAGAACCTTGGTCACAGCCTTGTGCTCGGTGTCGGTACGCCCATAGTTGAACGAGGCGTTGTACTTTATGCCGAACGGAAGCTTAACATTGGCAAAGACAGTGGCGTTGATGTAGTGCGCCCTGTCGTAGCCGGTCATCCTGTCGAAGAAGTAAAGATTGTTGCGGCAATTGTTGCTCTGCTCAGGATTTTCCATCCAGCCATATTTCCCATCGTAGTACGGGTATATTCCCGGAATTGCTCGGGACATATAGGCGAAATTGAAGTCCGCCAGCTCGCTGCTGCGCTCGAAGCCCCAGATTCTAGTTCCGATTTCCAGCCACTTTGTCACCTGACTGGAAATGTTGGCGCGGAGCTGGAACTTCTTGGCTCCGGAGTTGGAGATGATTCCAGGGTTGTCGATGTAGGACATGGAGATGAGATATTTGGTTCCTCCGTTGGAGCCGTTGGCCGAAAGGTTGTGCTTCTGGTATATTCCTTTCTCATAGATGGCGTCCATCCAGTCGGTGTTCGGATAGGCGACATAGTTAGGGTAGCCGGACTCGGAGATTCCGTCCGGATCCTTGGACTTCTCCCTCCACAGGTCGATCATCGCCTGCGAGAACGGCAGGACAGCGTCCACATTCTCCGCCGACTCGTTCATAAACGACATATAATCGGCATAATCGGAGACCACCTTGAACTTGTTGGCGGGCTCGTTGACGGCCATCATTCCGCTGTAGGAGACGCTTACCTTACCGGCGGACTTGCTTCCGTCCTTTGTGGTGATGAGGACGACGCCGTTAGCTCCCCTGTTTCCGTAGATGGCGCAGGAAGCCGCGTCCTTCAGCACGGACACGGACTCGATGTCATCCGGGTTCACGTTGGCGATCGAACCCTCGAAACCATCGACTATGACAAGAGGATTGGAGGAGTTCAATGTCCCGACACCGCGGACCCTGAGCGTAAGTCCTTCCTCGCCAGGACGGCCGGAAGCCTGGCTCACCGCCAGACCGGCGTTCATTCCTTGAAGGATCTGGGCGGTGCTCGTCACAGGACGGGATTTCACCTCCTTGGCGTAATCGACAGTGGCGACCGCTCCGGTGATGTTCACCCTCTTCTGCGTGCCGTAGCCGATTACGACAAGCTCTTCAAGTTCATTGGTGTCAGGTTCCAGAGTCACATTGATGACATTCCGGCCGGCCACCTTCACCTCTTTGGTGAGATAGCCGAGGAAGCTGACGGAAAGAGTCTCCGTGTCGGAGGCCTGGATCTCGAATTGTCCGTTTCCGTCCGTGGTGACACCTCTCATCGTGTTGGGAACGGAGACGGACGCACCGGCCAAAGGCTGGGATGTCTCATCGAAGACCGTACCTTTCACTGTTCGTTGTTGCGCGGATGCGGCCAGACCGATAATGGCAGCGGCCGCGGCCAAAAAGCATTTTTTTAGTGCAATCATATTACGGGTCAGTTAATAACCAGTTAAACGTTTTTGCAAAAGTCCTGAAAAAAAGACTTTTGGGATAGAAGAATAGTTCCAATTGATGGAACATCCGGGAATCCTGAACAGATTGCCGTCCTGTTTCAACCTAACCGGTGCTCCTTCATATAATCGGCCGGAAGCTGGCCGAACTGTTTCTTGAAGCATTTGGCGAAATATGAAGGAGTGTTGAATCCGACGGCGTAGCAGACATCGTTGATCCTGTCGGCTCCGTTGGAAAGCATCGACGCGGCCACATTCAGACGCACCACTTTGATATATTCATTAGGAGTGACATTCAGAAGTCCCTTGACCTTGCGGATCAGGGTGGAACGGCTCACGATCATAGCCTCGGCCAGTTGCTCCAGACCGAACTCCGGATCGTTCAGGTTGTCCATAATCGCCTTTTCCATCGATTTCAGAAACTTGGAGTCCGTGTTGGTTATGGCGAACTCGTTCGGATCCACGGCGGATTTCCCGGACAGGTGGGCGTTCCGGAACGACTCTCTCTTGCCTGCGATCACCCTCAGAGAGCCCAGCAGGTAGTCAAGGCTGAAAGGCTTCTCGATGTAAAGGCTGGCCCCGGCCTCCATACACTTGACCTTCACGTCAGACGAGGAAAGGGCGGAAAGCATCACCACAGGAATATGCGAGCTGTTCAGTTCGGAGGTGACCTTCGAGCAGAGCTCTATCCCGCTCATCCCCTGAAGTGCTATGTCAGAAAGGATTATGTCAACATCCTTCCTTTCCAGCAATTCCAGAGCCTTCTCCGCGGACGGAACCGTGACCGCTGAATATTCCGCATTCAGTTTGCGTACAAGATAGTCGGCAAGATCGACGTTGTCCTCGACCACAAGGACTGTCAGCCGTCCATCGTTCTCCACAGCCGGCAAAGCCTCGGCGACCGGCTCCGGAGCCTCCTCGGTGACCGTCCCGACAGGCAGTCTCAGGAGGAAATCGGTATATTCACCGCCCTCAAGCGTCAGCGAGCCGCCGTGCATCTGCGCAAGTGTCCTCGCAAGCGGGAGACCTATTCCGAAACTCTGCGAATATGGCTGCCTTTCGGCGCTGTACTGGATGAAAGGCTTGAATATCTCCTCACGGCGTTCGGCCGGGATGGCCGGTCCGTCGTTGACGAACGAGACCTCCACAAAGCCATCCTTCAGCGAGACTTTGATGTCAATGAAAGTCTCGGCGTACTTCACCGCATTGTGGATCAAATTGTTAAGCATCTTCAAAAGGCTCGCCTCATCGACATTGATGACGATCCTGTCCTCCAAGTGCTCAAAGGACATCCTCAGGTTCTTGCTCCTTGCGGTCTCCTTGAAATTGTAGTAAAGGAAGCCTATCTTCTCGATGATGTCCACCTGCTTGTACTCCAGCACCCATCCGTGCTCCTCGATCCGGATGAAGTCGAGAAGTTCCTTCACCAGCTTGTCCAAATAGTCCGTGCTGTTGCCGATCACCTCAAGATCCTTAAGCGTCTCTCCCTCAAGGCCTCCGGCAGCCATAATATTGTCAAGAGGTGTTCTTATCAGCGTGAGCGGTGTCTTGATCTCGTGAATGATGCTTGAGAAGAAATTCATCTTCTCGTGGAAAAGTTCCTCCTCACGCTGCCTCTTGGCCTTTTCCGAACGCTTGCGTTCCTGCTTCACGGCTGACTCGGAAGCGTACCGCACTATTCCCCAGACCAATCCAAGCGCGAAAAGCACATAGAATATGTACGCCAAAGTGCTCTTGTAGAAGACCTCCTTGACGACAATCTGCACCGGTGGGTGCGAATCGTTCCACAATCCGTTGCCGTCTATGCCTCTAATCTGGAGCGTGTACTTTCCGGCCGGCACGTTTGAATAGTGGAAAGACTTGCCGTCCAGATGGTTCCAGTCCTTGTCATAGCCCTCAAGACGGTAGTAGCAGCGGTTGCTGGCCGGAGATGAGAATCCGAGCAGAACCATCGAGAAACCGAAACTGTTCTGCCTGTGTGTCAAGACAATGCTTTGAGTCTCATTGATGTTGGTGGAGATCGGACTGCCCGCCCCAGGCTTCACGACATTTCCGCCGATGAAGAAATCCGTCAGCATTATCGGAGGGATGCGGTTGTCCGTGTGGAACTTACGGGGATTGAAGCTTATCACGCCGTTGTGCGAGGAGAAGTACATTGTCCCGTCCGAGGCGCGGATAGCCGTGTGCCCGTCCACGATCTCGTCCAGAAGTCCGTCATAGACAGTGTAATAGCGGATGTCTTCGAAAGGATATTCAAAAGAGACAAGTCCCTTGCTTGTCGCGGCCCAGATCCTGCCGTCCTCGTCACGGATCAGCGAGAAGGCTATGCGGTTGTTCTTCAGGACAGAATCATCGAAGGTCTCGAAAGCGTCCCAGTCCCTGTCGTAGCGCATTATTCCGCCACCGTAAGATCCCGCCCACAAATTGCCGTCCTCGTCAAGATAAACGCTCATTATCTTGTTGGCAGGCAGGTGGCGGCTTCCTTGCTCATCATAGTCGTAATGAGCGAGGATCGCCTTATCCTTGAGGCTATATTTGTATATTCCATTGGCATAGGAGGACACCCAGAGATTCCCGTCCAGCGACTCCGTCATTCCGGTGACATAAACCCCTTCGAAGCCATCCACGGGCGCGAAGGCGTCGGAGACGGAATCATATTCAAGCATTCCGAGGGTGGTCCCGACAAGTATCTCATCGGAGGAAGTCTTGAACAGCTTGTGTATCTTATTATCCCTCTGCCGGTTATTCCTAAGGCCACGGGTGTAGGTGGTGATCCTGCCGGACCGTGGCTCCAGCTTGAATATTCCAGACCAGGAGCCGAGCCAGACTCCGTCGTCATCGCAGCAGATCGAGAAGATTGATTCCGGAAGGGCGGAGGAACGGTAGCGATGGACAAGTCCGGTCGAGGTGTCAAGGTACAGAAGTCCTTTCTTCTCGCTGGCCAGCCAGATACGCCCTTTGTGGTCGTCCGACATATCCATAACATAGCACCCCTTCAGTGTCTCATTGTCTGCGAGATAGTACTTGTCGAAATTCCTCTGGAAGGCCGCCGAGTAGTTCAGGCCGGAGGACAGCGTTCCAACCCATAGCCCGTTGGAGCGGTCCACGAACACAGCGGTGGCGTTCTCGTCCGCCAAAGAGAATTTGTCCTCTGGACTGCTTCCGAAACGCTCGACAGCCCCGCTGACAGAATCATAGCGGAACAGTCCTCCGGTAGTGGACAGCCATATCCCTTTGTCTCGGTCAATCGCAAGGTCGGTCGGCCTGAATCCGATTCGATTCTCGATCACCGTCCGGAATGTGCCCTTCCTCAAATCCGCGGCGCACAGGCCGTTCTGCCAAGCCGCCAGATAGACCGAATTGTCGGACGGGTTGCGGACTATGGCCATAATGTCATCGTTGGATTTCCAGCCTTCCAGTCTGGCTGGCTCGATCGACTCAAGGCTGGCGTCGGAATGCCATAGGTCCAAGAAATACAATGCCAGCCAGAACTCTCCGTTGCCGTCTATGTAGAACGACCGGATGTTGGCCGGGAGCACTGTGTGGCCGTTTTCGGTGAACCAGTTCCTGAGCTCACCGGTCTCCGGATAATACGAGAACAGCCCAAGGCCGTTGACCGACATCCAGACCGTCCCGTCACGGTCGATGCTGATCTGGGTCACCTTGCCGCTGATCTTCGTGCCCTTGTCGCTGACCTTGTCAACAGGAAAGAAACAATCGTCCTTATGACTGTAGAATGTCACTCCGTCATCGGTTCCAATCCACATATTACCCTCTGAATCAGGGCATAGGGAGGTTATAAAGTCGGTATTGACACCAAGTTGTTCCTTGTAGTACCGCTCGAAGGATGTCCCGTCAAAACGATTGAGGCCATCCTCGGTTGAAATCCAGATGAAACCGTTGGAATCCTGCGATACCGCTGTCACGTTATTGAACGAAAGTCCGCTGTAAGACGATGTAAAATGCGAGAAATACCACCGATTGTCTCCAATGGCCGCCCGGCACTCCACAGACACGGCAAAAGGCAGCAGACATAGGAATATGCCCGCTGCCAAGCCAGTTAACTTATTGATTATCTTTCCGATCATTCAATAGAGAAATAGACTCCGTCCAGCCCGCCGTTGTCCAGATAGAAAGGAGCTCCGTAAGCATTGTTGCTTATCCAAGGGGTCTCGCGCTTCTCGAACTTCGTGTCGGCGGCCGCCTGGACACTTCCGTCGGCGCACTCGATACGGATCTTAAGGTAGCCGCTCGGTACGGCGTTCTCGAAGGTGATCACCTTGTCAACATCAATGCCGCCCCTCTTCATCGCGAATGTGCAGGTCATCGAATATGCAGGATCGTTCGCCGTGATCTCCTGCGGGTCACAGATCTTCCACTCGTCACCGCCGTCCTGATACTTGATGTACCAGAAGACAGGCTGCTGACGGCCGTAGATCGGGAACTTTACACGGATCTTTGTGCCGGCCGCGAACTTCTTTACAGGAAGGGTGAACTCAAAGTTATCTCCGGTCCAGATTCCCTTGATGCCAGGAGAAGAGATGTTCTTGCTGTTGACCGTCTCAAGTCTCTGCTTGCACTTGTCACTCGGATCCGAAACCTTGTTCCACTGGCACCAGGCCTGTGGCTGATCCGGACAAGACCAATAGCCGTCCGAAACCCACTTAGGCTGTGTGTCCTTGGTGAAATTCTGCACCCCGTCGTACTTACCCAGCTTGAAGACAACCGGGAACGTGACAGGAACGACTCCGTCAGCTGAGCGTGAGACGGTTATCTCGGCGGTCTCCCCTGCCGCCACGACTTTCCCGATGTCGGATTTCTGGTTGTAGAACGATGTCTGCATAGTCTTTCCGTTTACATCCTCGAACTCCACATCGAAGCCGCCTTCCGGAACTGTGAACGGCAGCACGACGACAGACACAGTGGTTGTGGCCGACTTCAGTTCCAATCCACCTTCCGGGAAGTCAAGCCTGACAGTCTTTGATTTCTCTCCAGACAATGTGAACGTCCCGGTCTCAGCGTCCAATGTTCCGCTTCCAGAGATCGCCCCGCCAAACGCTGACCCATCATACGGAGTGATAGTCAATGACTTCAAAGTCGCCGGAACACCTTCCTCGACAATGTCGGCCGGCACATTCATATTAAGCACCGAGAACGGAGTGGTGACGTCAAACTCTACGGTCGGAAGCACGGAGACCACCTTCTTGGCCGCCGTCAAAGGCAGATACCCTATCACACCCTTTGAATATTCCTGGACAGACGGCACCGTGGCGGGCAGGGACTTGATGTCCGTAGCACCGACGGCAGGGTACACGGCGTAGAACCTGAAATCGTGGTCTGATGAATATGCCACAACCTTGTCCGACTCGGACACGGCCTTCAGCGACGAGGACTGGCCGAACTGGACCGTGCTCCAAGAGGCGACCGTCTGGCCGGACATAGCCACGTCCGTCTTGCCGTCACGGGCGCAGAAAGCGGCGACCCCGAACGTTGTTCCTTCCGGGAGTTCTATGCCGGATGTCTTCACGCTGAAATTGACATCCAATGTTTCGTAATCAAGAGTTCCATTGTTGTCCTTGTTGCCCGTGCAGGAAAACGACGCGACCAAGGCTCCAAGCAAAAGTAAATGCCTTCTCATATTGTCTTTGACGTTTAGTGTTATCAAATGCCGACATCACCGCGCTCCGGTGACATCATTTTACAACGGCAAAGTAAACAATAATATTCCTGCACGAATGTAACAAAAATTCCAAAACATACAACAAAGCGCCGCCACAATGCTTCGGACGGCGCTTTTGTATATTCATTTCATTCTGACGCTCCCAAAGGATTACTTGTAGAGGAAGCGCTTGATGCTCATCTTAGGGGTCTTCTCGAACGGCTGGTCCACGATCTCGACCTTGGTGATCTGGCTGTAGTTCGGGAGCTGCTTGTCGGAGTTGATGCGGATTCTCTCAGGAAGGTCAGCGATTGTCTCCTGATCAAGGCCGTCCTTGCGGAGAGCCTCCTGATCCAGATAGACGAGAGCGACGAGCCTTGCGGAACGGTCAACCACAACGGACTCCTGGACGTATGGCTGGCTGTTCACAACAGCCTCGACCTCCTCAGGATAGATGTTCTGTCCGTTGGCGGAAAGGATCATCGACTTGCTGCGGCCTTTGATGTAAAGGTTGCCGTCAGCGTCGAACAGACCGAGGTCTCCTGTGCGGAGGAAACCGTCCTCGGTGAAGGCGTTGGCGGAAGCCTCAGGATTCTTGTAATAGCCAAGGCAGATGTTGTCACCCTTGGCCTGGATCTCGCCGACTATGTGCTGCGGATCATCGGAGTCAATCCTCACGGTGGCGCAGTCGACAGGTTTTCCGCAGGAGCCGGCGACATATTCAGCGCTCCCGGCGTAAGCCAGCAGAGGGGTCGCCTCGGTCATTCCGTAGCCGACTGTGTAAGGAAGGCGGATCTTCTGGAACCATTTCTCGATCTCCGGATTAACAGGAGCGCCGCCCATAATGAACTCACCTACCTCGCCGCCGAACGCGTTGATCAGGCCTTCACGGATCTTATTGAATATGATTCTGTTGACTCCGGGAACCTTCGTCAGGAACTTGATTATCGGCTTGTCCAGCATCGGTTTGATCTTGGACTTGAAGATCTTCTCCATCACGAGCGGAACGGTGATGAGCTGGTAAGGCTTAACCTCCTGGAACGCCTTCATAAGGGTGCTCGGGGTCGGGGTCTTGCCCAGCCAGTAGATTGATGTTCCGTTGCACAGAGGGTAGATGAACTCGGTCACAAGGCCGTACATATGGGCCATAGGAAGCATCGAGATCATCCTGTTCTTGTCCGATGTAGGACGGTGAACCTGACTGAACTCGATCGTGGCGCTGAAGTTCCTGTAGGTCAGCATAACGCCCTTAGGGTTGCCGGTCGAGCCGGAAGTGTAGTTGATGACTGCAAGGTCATCCCAGTTGTCGGTCGGATAGACTACGTCCTCCGGGCCGAATCCGTCAGGATATTTCTCGGCGAGAAGGTTGTCGATGTTGTTCCAGATGGCCTCGATCTCAGGCTTGCGGCAGTAAAGGATCTTAAGGTTGTCCACATCCATAACAACCTTGACCTCAGGCATCTTGGCGATGTCAAGCTTAGCCCATTTGTCTGCGTTGGTCAGCAATGCCATGCTGTCCGAATGGTTCACGAGGCTCTCCACGCTTTCCGGAGTGAAATCCGCCAGTATCGGCACGATGACGGCCTCGTAGGTGTTCACGGCCAGATAGGACATGCCCCAGCGGGCGCTGTTGCGGGCCCAGAGGGCGATGTGCTGCCCCTTCTGAAGACCGGCCTTGTCGAAGAAGATGTGGAACTTCTCGATGAGGGTCGCCATCTGTGAGTATGTGAAGGATTCGCCGCCAAGGGTGTTAAGCGCGGATTTGTTCCAGTATTTTTTTGTCGCGTTCTGCAAACGGGTTAAATAGTGATCCATATTCAAAACTCAAAATTCAAAATTATCTTGGCAAAAATAATTGAAACTCACGGATTCTTCACAAAGAATAAATAGTATATTTGCAGAAATCGGTTATTTGTGGCGAAATTATGAAGAAAAGACCTATTGTTGCGCTGATTTATGACTTCGACGGGACCCTTTCTCCCGGGAATATGCAGGAGTTCGGTTTCATCCAGGCCATCGGGAAGACCCCGGAGGAGTTCTGGAGGATGAGCGACGGCCTCGCTGTCGGCCAGGACGCGAGCAACGTCCTCTCGTATATGAAGATGATGTTCGACGAGGCGAAGAAGAACGGAATCAAGCTCCGGCGGAGCGACTTCCGCAAGTTCGGCCGCCACATCCAGCTCTTCGAAGGAGTGAAGGAATGGTTCAGCCTGATCAATGAATATGGCGAGTCGCGCGGTGTCCAGATCGAGCACTACATCAACTCGTCCGGACTGAAGGAGATCATCGAAGGCAGCCCGATCGCCAAGGAGTTCAAGCACATCTTCGCCTGCACCTTTATGTATAACAAAGAGGGAGAGGCGGAATGGCCGGGAATCGCCGTGGACTACACGGCCAAGACCCAGTACATATTCAAGATCAACAAGGGAATCTTCAGCGCGCACGACAACAAGATGGTCAACGAGAGCATCGCCGAGGACAAGAAGCGGATCCCGTACCCTCAGATGATCTATTTCGGTGACGGCGAGACCGACATCCCGTGTATGAAGATCGTCAAGATGTTCGGTGGCCACGCGGTGGCCGTCTGCGACGAGAGCAATCCGAAGAAGAAAGCCTTCGCCAAGACCCTCCAGCACCAAGGCCGCGTCAACTTCACCGTCCCCGCCAACTACACCAAGGACAGCAAGACCTACAAGGTCGTCTGCGCCATAATCGACAAAATCAAGGCCGACTGCGAGCTCAAAAGGCTGAGCAAGTCAGCCTTTTGAACCTTCTTGCGTCGCTTCGCGGTGCGCGCGCATTCCATTGCCAAAGCCAGATAAACCATAGAGTCCATCTCTACTGGAAGTCAATTCCCGTAATATTCCTTGAAGGCGGTCCAGGAATAGAAGGAAGGGGCGACCTGCGGGATCGGCAGGGAGGCCTCGTGGCCGTTATAAAGGACTTTGACGAGGATCTCCGAGGCACGCTTGCTGCGGTAGAAGATGAGCTGAAGATTGGAGGCCATCGGAATCAAATCGCTCCTCCACCAGTTTTTCACATCCGAAGGATCGGTCAGCACAGCGCCGAAGTTGTCAAGTTTCATGTACGAGAGCAAAGGCAATATGGCTATGTCATGCGAAAACCTGAGACTCAAGTTGATGTCTCCGGAAGCAAGGTCACGGTCCGCGCACTCGATCATGTCCCGGAGTATGGCGGCGGTGCTGAGACACCCTTTGTTGTCTGTCATCGGAGAGCGTCCCATGCTCAGATAACCGTTGAAATTCCACACCTCCCAGATCGCGAAGAGTTCCTCCGGAGTGAACACGTCCTCAAACCTGTCCGCAGGGACTTCGTCAAGACACTGGAAATCCAGAATGACACTCCTCAGATCCAACTCGAATTTCCAAAGGCCATACTCTTTCTCAAGATAGTCAGTGTCATTGAAATACTTGGAACAGAAGCCCTTGACATCGACCCTTGCTGCACGGAGGCTGTCAGCCTGTGCCCTGGCGGCGGCAGGAACCTTGGTCTTGACTCTGTACGGATTCATCGAACCCGTCGGGTGGATCCGAGGCATGATCGACTTACTGCACTCAAGCGTGAAAGTCAGGTCTTTGTCCAACCCTTTGATCTCATCCATGAACGAAGTCATACTGACAATCACGCGCGGGGTGACCGTACACAGAACCTCGGCGTTGGTCTTGCCCTTGAACACCTCCGGGAAAGACTTATACATCACATCAGCGATGCCACGAAGCTGATCCTGACCCTTATGTGTAAGTTCTCCACCACGATGGGCCACAGATGGGTAGAAAGCTTCATAACGACCCATAAGGCTTTCACCTGCCTCTGTCAGCTTTCCAGCCGAATGAGCGTCAGTGAAAACCTTGCGGAGATTCTCATAAATCGGATCGCTGATCGCATACCTTGCGCCATGACGGCCTATATGACTGATATAAACAGGCTTGTACCCTTTGGGAGCCGGGGTCAATCTCACATCGTCAAAACTGTACATGAAATATTCCCCGCCTGTTCTGTTCAGGTCAGCCATCATCTCGGCCTTGGTGTCATACTTGCACACAACGTTCTTCACTCCGAACTCGGCCTCGGCGGCAGCCCTTTGCTCCGGAGTCGCGGGAGTCTGGGCGAATGAATATGTCCCTGCGGCGAGCAGAACGGCCACCGCAAGGACAACGTTATTCAGGACTATCTTTTTCATCAACGCGAATATATTCATTATTTTCCGTAAAGCAATTCCACGTCTGCCTTGATGGCTGCGGGAGCGAACTCCGGGACGAACTTCCAGGAGCCGACGACCTTTGGATCACCAACGACAGCAGGATCAATGCTTCCGTTCTTCTTGAAGTACCGGTAGAGAATCGTTCTGAACTCCGGGCCTCGGTAGACAATCCGGTCTTCGACAGACTTCATGTCCTCCAGCCCGGCGGCCTTAAGCAGTCCTCCAGAACCTACTGACCTGTAGGTGGTTATCGCGGCGGTATATTCCTTATCAAGTTCGAACTTGCTTCCGTCTGCCATATCGGTGATCACGACACGGGAGCCGTAAGGCTTAGTCACATCGACAGTGTAGTTGATCCCGGCGGCGGAATCGAAATTGGCCGGACTCTTGGCGAGCTTCCAGGCCATCTTGCCGGTGGAGTAATCCTTGGACTGTTTGATTTTCAACACGTGAGCATTCTCGTAAGGTTCAGTCACAGTGTTGATCCACGCATCATAACTGGCCTCAAGATATTTCAGAATCTCAGCGCCGGTCAGTCTCAGCACGACCAGTTTGTTCTCGTAAGGATAGACCTTGCGGATGTCCTGATAACGGACCTCTCCTGCAGGGACTTTCCCGTCAATCAGAAGGGTCGCCGAAAGGGAAATGTCAACCGGGTAGGCGCTCATAGCGAGGGCGTGCAGGAAGTTCATATAGTCGCACTGTTTGTAGTAGAACTCTCTGGAAACCAAGCCATTCTTGATCTCGCCGACGGTGCCCGTAATGAAACTACGAACCTTATCGTAATCAGCCTCAAAGGCCTCTTCCATAGCGGTGTCATATTCCTCGCTCTTGATGGAGGTCATTCTGGCATCCAAGGTGCGGCTGACGACCTTTCCTCCTTTCACTACGAGCTTGATGTCAGTGACACCGGCGTTCTGGCCGGTCCTGCCGCAATCCAAGACCACGATGCTGTCGGCGCTCATCACCTTGTTGGCGTGGTCGTGACCGGTGACGACAACATCCACTCCTCTAAGGCTCTTGAACAGGTCAAGTCCCTGTTTCTCAAGTTTCAGGCCGTCGCCCTTTCCCATCGCGGTGTGAGCCACGACTATCACGATATGCGGCTTTTCCTTGGAGCGCACCTTATCCACATCCTCCTGAACCAGAGGCAGAAGCGACTCGAAACGGAGGCCGGAGACGCAGCTTCCGTCCATCAGCGAGGCGTTAGCGGCGTTGGTGTACCCCAGAACCGCGACCTTGACTCCTCCTTTCTTAATTATTGAATATGCCGGGAAATATGGCTTGCCGTTCCTGTCGGACAGGGCGTTGCCGGCCAGAAGCGGGATGCCTTCCTTCTTCATCTCCTTGGCGACACGGTCATAGACACGGTGGCCGGACTCGAAATCGGAATGGCCGGCGACAACGGCGTCGTATTTCATATAGGAAGCCAGTCTCGGATAGAGATGCGAGGAGGTTGTGTCCACATAGTTGTAATAGAACGGGGCGCCGCTGCCGAAGAAATTGTCTCCGGCATCGACAAGTATGACATTGTCCGCACCCTTCGACTCGCGGATTCCGTTCACGAACGCGCTTTGCGCCATCAGCGAGCCTCTGGCCCGCCCTCCGTCTTCTATCGGTTTGGCAAACCAGTAGCCGTGGCCGTCACCGGTGGCGACAACCGACAGATTGTACTCTCCGTCCTTGAGGGTGGAGCAGGCCGAGAGGATCAACGCGGCCGCGGCCGCAATGAATTGTTTTATCTTCATCTAATGAATATGTTTGTGCTTTCCGGTCATTGAACCCGTCGGTTGGTGAGCCTGTCGAACCATGCCCACCGAGCTTTCCTAAACAATGAATGTCTCTGTCCTTCGCTTCGACAGGCTCAGCGACCGGAGAGGTTACTTCTGGTTCTGAAGCGCCGCATTGACACGAGCGAGAAGGTACTCATAGTGAGCCTTGTCCTCGGACGGAGCGGAAGACCGGCGGGAAGAGGCCAATGCCTTGACCTTGTTCAGGAACACGATCCTGCATCCGTCACTCTCATCGATCGTAAGGACGCTTACGCTTTTCTGGTAAGGGCCTTTGCCCTCGCCAAGGTTGATGTCATCGCATCCGCACCACATCGGCTCGGCGGCATATTCATCAATATCGGGATCCTCAGCAAACGACTTGGCAAGCATAGACTTGACATCCTTCGCCGAAGCGGTCAGAACCTCCCTCTGGAGAGTCTTTTCCTCAGATGTCAGCCTGCGTCCGGCGATTGACGAGGCGAACAGCTCATTGTAAAGGTCATCGTAATATTCCTTGACGGTGTAAGGCTTGCCGGCGCCGGGGACCACCGAGGCCAACATAACATTCGCCGGAACAGTCGAGGCCAACGCCTTCGCCACCTGAGCGCAGATCTTGTTGGACTGCGGAGCCGACAACGGCAGGTTTGAGGTAACGTCAGCGTCGTTGATCCACGAGGACGCGCGGAGCTGGCCGACCACCCATTTCAAGGAAGCTTTCTGAACATTTTTGGAGACAGGGGTGGAAGGTTTTACCGATGAACCCTCCTTGCCGTTGTTCAGGTATATTCCTCCGACCTGCGCCATCACATTGCCGATGTAGCGGTAGTACTGGTTCGTCAGCTGGGTGTAAAGATCATTCCTGTGTGTGAAATCGCTGTCATCGGCACCGATCCACCCGTTCATCTTAGGAAGGATGTACTTGAGGTTCTTGATACCGTAGTCGCTGGACTTGATCGGATCATCCCCGAGATCCTCAGTCCTCGCGCTCGGATCATAAGAGCCATAGCTGGCACTGGCCATCTGCTGCGCTCCGTAGCGGTAAAGCGGATCACCGGCCTTGGCCTCGATGATCTTACCGGCGATCTCAGCCTCCTCCCAGATGTCCTTGGCTCCGATCACAGGAGTGTACAGCCACTTTATGGCATATTCATCATAGACTCCGAGGGTCGGAGGGACGAGCCTCACGCCCTTGTCCCCAGGCTGAGCCACATAGTTGAAGCGGGCATAGTCCATAATCGACGGAGTCGTGCCATACTTCGCGGTGAAAGCGGCGTTCCTCAAAGAGTCGGTCGGATAGGCCGAAGATGCTCCCATATTGTGCATAAGTCCAAGAGTGTGGCCGATCTCGTGTGATATAACATAGACCATCGACTCGTCGATGATGTCCTGCGGCATCTTCACGGCACGTACCTTCTCATCGACCTGAGCTGTCTGGACGAAACGCCAGTTGTTGATCAGCTTGATGACATCGTTATAGACCAGTACGGAGGCGTTAAGGATCTCGCCGGTGACAGGATCCACCCAAGACGGACCCATAGCGTTCATCGTCGCGTCAGGGACATACCTGATGCATGAATATTTCAGGTTGTCAGGATCGAACTGGGGATCCTCCTCCGCTGTAGGGAAGTCTCTGACCTGCATCACATCCTTAAGTCCGATGGCCTCGAAGGCGCGGTTCCAGGCGAGGACTCCTGTCTTGATCGGAGCCTTCCAAGCCTCCGGGAACGAGTTGTCCACGTACCAGACGATCGGATTTCTGACAGTCACCTTCTGTCCGTTCTTCCAGGCGGTCGTGTCGGAGAGCTCAAGCCTCCAGCGGGATGCCAACACATAGCCTTTGAACCCATCCTCGGCGGATGTGAGATTGTACTTCACACTTCCCTCACCAGGGCCGACAGGGAACACTCCGATCCTGGAGTCCTGCACACGGGCCGGCATCGGGTTCTCAGGGAGAAGCATAAACGAGACCGTGTAGGCCATCGAGCCGGAACCAACCTTGCCTTTCAGCATCAGGAAGGTCTTCGTGAAGTCCACATTGGAATGCACTTTCACGGAAGCGTTGTCATTGAACGCCTTGAGATCGCTGAACCAGGTGGATTTCTCGTCAGCCGCCTTCGTGAGGGAGAAATTCTTTCCCTTCGGAGCGACCGAATTGATGAGCGGAGTCACCTCGAAGATCACCTCCGAACTGTCCTTGCTCGTCGCCTGCACGGCGATCCTTCTCAAGACCTTGGGAATATAACTGCGCTCGATGGCGGCCTGCATCCCTGGATCGGAACTCGTGGCGTTCGTGCCCGGAACACTCAGCACCACAAGGCTGTCCTTGAGGTCAATCTGGAAATATGTCGGCTTCACGTACTTATACCCGACGTTCAGATAGGCCGGATTGCTTGTGGCGGTGATGGTGCTTCCCACGAGCATCCTGCGTCCCATCATATTCCTTGGAAAGCCCATATAGATCTTGTCCTTGGACGTGCGGTAGAGGTTGAACGTGCCGCCGCAGGCCGAATCGGCGACCTCCTTCATCAGCTTCTCGTAAGGGGTCTGCTTCTTCTTAGGAGCCGGTTTCTGAGCCGCTGTAGCCTCCGTCTGAGCCTTTTTCTTCTTTTTCTTAAACACGGACGCTGCCGCGTCTGTGGATGGAACCAACAGCGCGGCGGCGATCAAAATCAGGATAATACTCCTTTTTGTCATAGTATTTTTTTTAGTTATGATTTATTATCAATTAACCCTGTACTTGTAAAGCACGGAGACCGGATCATCGCAGATCCCCTCGAAAGATCTCACAAGGGAATCGTCCGCGAACGAGTAGACGTAAAGGCTGCCCTTCTTGTCACCCGACCTGTCCGGATTATAGGTCACGACGTACAGAAGCTCCTCTCCGTCATTGCCTTTGCCACGTCCCTTGAAATTGGTGGCGATGTCACGGATCTGCTCTCCGGCAGGAAGCGTGATCGTCGGCTTGGTGGCCGGGGCGCTGATTAGGGACCATCTGTAGATGGCGTTTCCGAAGGTGTAGTAAACATCAGCCGAGTGCTTGGTGTTCACGAACTTGCTGTTCTCGTCCATCTTGAGGTCCGACGTGGTGAAATCCACCGACGCCCCCCATTTCTTGAATGTTCCCGTTCCACCGACTCCGTCCGTGCAGCGAATCAGATAGTTCTCCGGATTGGCGTTGTTTCTGAAAAGGATGTAGAGTCCGTTATTCTTGGAAGTCCTCATCGTGGCCATATTCACGACAGTATAGCCCTTCTGCGAGTAGTAGAACACGCCCGCGGAGGCGCTTCTCCTGATGCACAGGGTGTCGTCCGTGTAGTAGATCGTGGTGCGGACGGATTCGGTTGTCGGCATAGTTCTGGACAGTCCTCCGAAGACCCTTGTCATCGGCTTGATGTCGGTCATGTCGGTGTAGTTTCCAAGAAGCATGTCGTAGCGGTAGATGTGGGAGTTGTTGCCCAAAAGGAAGGCCGCGAAGCCGGATGTGTTGGCGATCTCGCCGCCGAAGGCCTTGAACGAAGACCCAGCTCCGGCCATTCCGGCTTTCTGGAAAAGCTGGAATGTCTTTGCCTCCATGTGCCACATGGTGCTTCGCTCATCGTTCGTCGCGATGAGGATGCCTGAATAGTCAACCTTCTTGACAGTCGCGTTGGACATGAACAGGGCCACGCCGTTCTTGAGCGTCTGCCCGGGATTGATGGAAGAGAAAACGTCCGGGAACACCTCGCGCTCCCCGGCGGCGCTCTCCTCCGATGTCAGGGTCTTGACGAAGGTCAGGCTGCCGTTGCCGGCATTGTCGTTGCTCAGGATGGCGACGCCCTCGTCATAGCCGGAATTGACATTCAGCGTGAAGTACTTGTAAGACACACTCTCCCCGTTGTCAAGACGCAGGCGCAACAGGAAAGTACCGATCTTGGAGAAGGTGTAGTCGATGGTCGGCGAAGTGGAGAACTTCTCGACCGTTCCCGGCTTGAAGAGGTGGTCGGCTATCGTCTTTCCGTCGGCCGGCTGTCCATAGGTCCACTCGAATTTCACATCAAGGCCGCTTTTCACAGTGAGGCCTTCGTATTTCAGCTCGACTCCAAGATTGGCGTTGATCGTGTCCGAAGCCGCGACGACTTCGATCGGCTCCAACTCCAACGAGCCTCCCTCATCGATCTTCCAGCATGACGGAAGTACGAAGAGCAGGATGGCAAGCGAGAGTACGCAGTATTTTAGATTTCTCATAATGCTCTGTCTATAATTTAGTTAAGAAAACCGTATCTGCCGCTTCTCGGATCCCCCCAGCCAATCAGCGCGTTGATGTTCACACTCTCCGTTCCCATCGGCTCGAAGTTAGGGTCGTCCGGATGATCCTTGTAGTACTGCTCATAGTACTCGAAGAGAGGACAGAAGACCTCGGAGGCCCAGGCCGCCATGTAAGTCTGGCGCCAGAACCTTGTCATCTTGAAGTTGTCGGCGTTCGGCTCGGCGTCAAGATTCTCGCCATAATGCGCGACACAATACTCATAGAAGGTAGGGTTCGTCTCGGCGGTCTTATGGTAGAACTCCAGGAGCTTGCGGAACTTGGAAGGATAGAAGTTGCCAAGGTCGTAGTCCCAGCCGGCCGGCTTGCTGGAGGCAGGCCTCCACCATGTCGGGCAGGCCGGATCGCCGTCGTTGACATAGAGCTGGAACTCCGGAGACATGACCGTGGTGTTGATCGTGTCCGCCGGAAGCGGCTCGAAGTTCCCGTACGGCACAAGTCTCAGGTGCACCCTCACATAGCTTCCGCCTTTCATCTCAGGCTGACGCTTGAGTCTCACATTGATGGTCGTGGAAACCTCTCCGGCAGGGATCACACAGTCCTCCACCTCAAAGTCGACACCTTCCCTGGCGGAGATCACAGGGTACTCCACACCTCCGAAAGTCAGCACCGTGCCGGCGGGAGTGTCCACGCTCTCCACCTTGAACGGCCTGTCCACATCGGACACGTTGCCCATCACATAGACATTGGCGGCGACATCAATCTCATCCGTGGACAGCAGCGCGAAAGACTTCATGATGGTCTGGATCCTGTCCTGGAAATAAATGTGGTCCTTCTGGCCGGTGTCATACATCACCCAAGTCCCGTCACACGAGGCAAGGAACGGAAGGAAGGCGATCAATGAATATATCAATCTTTTCATCTTTGTTCCATTTTTAGTTTAAATCTCAATATCCTTTCTGGATTCCCATTCTTCATCAGGGACAGTCAGCATGTAGGTGGCGGCGACATCCCCGGGCAGCACTTTGCCTGAGACCGTCAGGATGTCCTTCCGCTCCATCTTCATATCGAACCAGGTGAATCCCTCACAGTAGAACTCGCGTTTCCTCTCTTCGAAAAGGAGATCCTTGGTAAGCGCCTCACCGGACTCCTCAAGAGTCTCACGGCCTCTGGATTTCAGAACCTTGTCAAAATATTCCTTGGCCTTGGCGGGATCCTTCGTGATGTTCGCCTCAGCGATGATGTAGTACAGCTCCGGGAGACGGATGACATCGTAGCCGAGTATGGACTTCCCGTTGTAGGTGTTGTTGCCGGCGATGAATATGCTGTTGACCATCTTGCGGCAGGCCGGGATGGCCGGGTCGAACCATGCTGAAAGCCTGTAGTCGGTGCTGGCGCCCGCATTCTTCTCATAGAGGACGGCATAGTCGGTGGCCAGATTCAAGGCTGAAGCACCGACCGTCTCGGCCAGGGAGAGTTTCTTCATCATCGCTGTCTCATCATTGACAAAGAGTCCGAAGATCGTCTCGTGAAGGTCAAGGGTTCCGTTGTCCGGCTGCACGAAGGCACTGACCGGACGGAAAGAGAACTTTCCGCTGGAGATGACCTTCTCGGCATATTTCTCCGCATTGTCAAGGTCGTTCCTGCTCCAGTAGACCTTTGCGGTCAAAGCCTGCACCGCATACAGGTTCATGTGCGCTATTCTCGCGTCCGTGAAGGAGTTGGCAGTCTTGTTTCGTTCAGCAGGAACGAGTGTCTCGTCCTCGGCGAGATATTTCTCAGCCCTTCCGAGATCCGAAAGGATCGCATCGTAGACCTTGTCATACGAGTCAAAATCCTTGATGTCAAAGGAATATTTGGTGACATAAGGAAGAACCTGTTTTTTCTCGGCTTCCGAAGCCCAATATGGTGGACCGAAGAGTTTCAACAACTCAAAATGCACCAAAGCCCTCAACGCCAAAGCCTCACCGAGGTACAAGCCGGAATGCTTGTAGGTGTCAATGTCGTCCTCTGCATGCTCAACAATATTGTTGATGTGATTGACGGCAGTGTAGGCGGATTTCCAGATGTCGCGCTTTGTGGCAGTGGCACCTTGTGTGGTCATTTCTCCTTCAGCGAGTTCTGAATACTTATAGTCCGAGGTTGTGAAATTCTGACTCAGCACCTCCGGAAGCAGGTAGATGTACTGTCCGTAAAGATTGGCGCCAGTCAACTCATTATAGACACCGTAAAGTGCGTCCTCATATTCTTCGGCAGTCTCGAACATATTTATTTTCTCTCCTTTAGGATGAACGTCAAGAAATTTCGAGCACCCGGAGACAAAAACCGCAGCCGCGGCTATGATTGTTATGAATATTTTTCTGCTTTTCATATTGTCTGTCCTCCTTATTAGAATGTAGGGCGGAAAATCAGGTTGATGCCACGGCAGTAAGGGTACTCCGTTCCCCTTTCAAACTTCACTGTGGAGATGTGTGCTATGTCCGAGAGTCCGAAGCCGATGGCAAGTTTACGAAGTCCGAGCCTCGTGATTGCCTTAGGTGCGAAATCGTACATAACCTGAATGCTTGAGATGTACAGTTCATTACGCTTCTCAACGAATCTTTCGGAGTACTGGGAAGAACTGCTGGACGTGCCGATTCCAAGGAAACGGGTGTGGTCGCCGGGCTCTTTCCACCTGTCGGTGAAGACTCTACGATCAACATTGTAATTGAGGTCTATGTTCTCGACCTTGTTCTTAAGAGTTGAGTTAAAATAGTCAGACCCGAATGTGTAGGAAGTGGCGACACTGATAGAGAATCCCTTGTACCTCAACGTGTTCATCAACGAACCTTGAAGGATAGGATTAGTGTTTCCGACAGCGACTCTCTCTTTTTCATCGTAGTTGAAAGTATATTCACCATTTTTCTTTATGAATATCTCTTTTCCTGTCGCCGGATCGATTCCAGCAGAGCGCATCGCGTAAATGTCGTACTGGGAGCCGCCTTCCACGAAGAGGATCTTCGGCTTGGAGGAGTCGTAAGGATTGTCAATGTCATTCTTAAGCCCTTCCGAGATCTTGCGGATCTGATCCATCACATGACCGCCTGTCAATGTCACGCTCCAGAACCAGTCCTTGTTGCGGATGATCTGGGCGGAAAGAGAAAGGTCAAGACCCTTGTTGTTGAGCTGCCCGAAGTTCACATTCATTGATGAGGTACCTACGGAAGGCGGGAGATTGACAGACATCAGCATGTCGTAAGTCGTGTTTGAATAAAAATCAAACGACAGGTTGAAGCGATTGTCAAGGAACGCGGCAGTCAGGCCGAAGTTGTTGTTCAGAGTCCTTTGCCATTTCAGGTCAGGGTTGCCCATCTGTTTAGGGAGGGCACCTATTCCTGAGACATACTGGTACTTGGAATCGTACTGATAAACTGTACGGGCCTGATAGTAGTCAAATGAGACTGAACCGGTGTAACCCAGTGAATACCTAAATGTCAACGTGTTGACCCAAGGAAGATTGTCCTTGATGAATTTCTCGTTGTGAAGATGCCATCCGGCTCCCAAAGCCCAGAACGGTGCGAAACTGTTGTTTGAGCCGAACTTGGATGAGCCTGAGGTTCGGTAAGAACCATCAACGAAATACCTGTTCCAAAGGCTGAAGTTGGCGTTGGCAAAGAATCCGACCGCTGTCGAAACCCTATCTGTTCCGGTTGGATGCCCCGTTGGGTATGTCAAGGCAAAGGAAAGATCCGACAGCTCGTCCTTTATGAACCCCTTGGCAAGGAATGACGCACTTTGCTTTCGGCTGTACTGGATGTTGCTACCAGCACTGACACGGAACATCGATCCCTTGGAATCCAAGGACTTGCCATAGTTTACGACAATCTTTCCGTCAGTGGTAAGGCCATTGCCTGTCGAGAGACTGTACTGTCCCTTGTCATTCAATGCGTTGTTCTGGTACTTGGCTCTGTCTGGAGAGTCATAGTTGTCAGAACGGTTCCACGTCAGGTTCAAGTTAGCCTGGCCGGTGACATAGAGTTCCTTTGTGATGTTCCATCTTCCTGAAAGAGAGTTTGTCCATGACTGATTCTGACTCTTGCCGAAGCTTGAAAGCGTGGCATCGTACAAAGGGTTTGCAGTCTTGTAGGAAGAGGTACTCAGTGGATTGAAATAATAACTCTTTATGTAGTTTCCATCCTCATCCGTCATCGGATTGTATGGATTCATCCTTGAATACTGAGAGTAACTCCCATAAGGTGAATCAAGACTTCTGTTCAGGGAGAAACTGTTCTTGTACGAAAGCGTCAGTTTGTTGCGCAAATGATAGTTGATGCTGAAGTTAAGGCCCAGATTCCTTCTGTTGTCGCCCTTCATGACTCCGTAAGTGTCTCCGAAGTTGGCGTTCGCCCGGAACTCCAGCTTCTCGCCCCTGGAGCTGAGCGCCAGGGAATGGGTGTGGCTGAACGGCACACGCAGCGGAGCGTGGAGCCAGTCCGGATTGACACCCTTGCGGATAAGCTGAAGCTTGTAGTCGTAGGCCTCGTCCATGGAGCCGTCAGCCGTGTCATACTTGCCCGCAAGCCTTTCTATCTCAAGTTTTTCAGCGGGACTACAAAGGTTGAAGGAGCTGAGATCCGGCACGCTGAACCTCGGCACGAAGTTGTAGCTGAGCCTGAGCTTTCCTTCCTCCGAGCGTTTTCTCTCGACGACGATGACACCGTTGGCTCCCTTCTCACCATAGAGGATGGTGGCGGATGCATCCTTCAGCACATCGATTCTCTCGATGTCGAACATGTCAAGGTCGTAGAGTTCCTGGATGCTGATCTCCACACCGTCCAGCACGATGAGAGGGTTGTTCACACCCTCCTCGCTCTCATTGGAAATCAAGGTGTTGGATCCACGGATAAGGATGGACGGCACAGCGTTCGGGTTGGATCCCGCGCTGTTGTTCTCCACCAGCACCATGCCCGGGGTAAGGGAGGCAAGACTCTGCATCAGGTTCGTCGAGGACACGGCGATCAGCTGGTCGCCGCTTATCGTAGTGGCCGCGCCTGTGAAGGTTTCCTTCGTCTGAGTGTAGAAGCCGTTTACCACCACAGCGTCAAGGCTGGAGGTCTTCAGCTGCACGTTAAGTCTCGTCGAGGAGCTGACATTGAACTCCTTGGACTCTGTTCCGATGAATGAATATATCAGGACATCCTGTTTGCCAGGACTACGCTGAAATGTCAAAGAATAGTTTCCGTCCGCATCAGCGGAGGTTCCGACAGATGTGCCCTTGACGAGCACATTGGCTCCCGGGAGCGGCTCGTCGTGGTCATCCGTGATTCGTCCCTTGATCGTGATCCTTGGGTTACTCGGAGCCCCGGACGACGCGCTCTTGCCCTGATTGGTCTGGGCGGAGGCGATGTCCTCGAAGCCGATAACCGACAGCAAGGCGCACAAGGAAAGAATCAGAAACCTAAGGCCGACCGCCTTCATTGTCTTTTCTGATTCCATAAGCATTGAATGATTGAATAAATATTTGTTAAACTTCGTTTTGATGCAAAGTTATGCAAATATTTATTCGTATGCAATCGCTTCCGCATCCCTATTTGTTGGTATCAGAGAGAAATAACAGGGACGGAATCTTAATTATATCTTGGGATAATGGTCACTTCGACAGAATGATGCGCCTACTTTCCGTAACGGGAAAGTATCGGATCGTAAGCGTCGATCCGGCGGTCACGGAGGAACGGCCACCCTCTGCGGACATATTCAGTGCGGTCAAGGTCGATGTCCACAACCTTCACGCCCTCCTCATCGGTGCCGAACTGCGCAAGGATCTCCCCCTGCGGCCCAGTGGCGAATGAATATCCCCAGAAATCCAGTCCGATGGTGTTCCCGGAAGGATCATCCTCGTGTCCGACACGGTTCACGGTGACGACCGGAACCCCGTTGGCCACCGAATGGCCCCTCTGGACAAGCTGCCAGGCCTGCCTCTGGGTCTGCTGCTCCTCCTTGGAATCCGTGCCGACCCCACCGATGGCGGTAGGATAGATCAGCAACTGTGCACCGTTCAGAGCCATGAGCCTTGCTGCCTCAGGGTACCACTGGTCCCAGCAGACCAGCACGCCGAGGCTCCCCACCGAAGTCTGGATAGGCCTGAAGCCCAGATCCCCCGGTGTGAAATAGAACTTCTCGTAGAAGCAAGGATCGTCAGGAATATGCATCTTGCGGTACTTGCCCGCTATGCTTCCGTCCTTCTCGATCACGACAGCCGTGTTGTGGTAAAGTCCCGGAGCCCGCTTCTCGAAAAGCGAGAGGACAAGCACGATCCCGAGCCTCTTGGCAAGGTCACCGAAATATTCAGTGGAAGGTCCAGGGATTGTCTCCGCCAGGTCGCAGAGCGACGCGTCTTCGGTCTGGCAGAAGTACACCGAATTGTGAAGTTCTTGGAGCACAACCAGTTTAGCGCCCTTGGCGGCGCATTCACAGATGTTCTCAGTCAATTTGGCGATGTTCGCCTTTATGTCTGTCGTGCAGCTCTGCTGCACCATTCCCACTTTCAAGATGCTCATGATGATGTTCCTTTACTGGTCGCGCCACCTCCACATTCGGCGGCCACAACCTTGCAAAGTTAGCAAAAAAACATCAAGAGTACTAAAAATCCCTGTCATCAGCCGTGATGCTCTCGATCTCGGCGCTCTTCCCGGCATATTTCAGGAAATAGACCGTCACTGCCGTGTAGAACACCGTGTAGGTGAAGACGAAGACCGACAGCTGCCAGTACTGGGTGAAGAAATAGGAGGCAAGCGCGAGGATGCCGACGAGCAGGGCGGACACAAAGATCCACGTCACCCCATTGTTCCGGCACTTCCCGAACTCTTCCGCCGTGCAGTTGACTTTCAGTTTATGAATATATTCCTTCCGCTCGAAGGCGAAAACCACCGTGTAGATGATCAGCTGCACCACATAGAATGTGAAGAAGCAGTAGCATATTCCCCGCCCTATCTCATCATGTTCTATGAATATGAAATGGACTACGACGAACAGCGCGATCGGCAGACAGTTCCAAAGAATGACGTTCCTCCGGACAAGGCGGGAATTGAGCAACGCCAGGGTCGCGATCGTGAACAGCAGCGCCTGGGAGGAACTGATCACCAGATTGCCTATCGAGAAGAATTTCTCCGACGGAGCCGCCAGCCCTCGGAACAACAGTCCCGCTGTCATCACTGCCATGATGAGAAAAGCCACCCCGAGGGCGTACCGCGCGCTGATGTATCTTTCCGGGCGGTAGAGTTTCCTGTCCATCTCCCTGAGGAATCCCCGCATGCGGAGCAGAAGAACAGCGTCCGTCATGCAAACCACAACGGAGGTGAGGCAAAGCGCCATGTAGATCTGTTCTTCTGTTATCATCATTGAATACAATCCCTCTTCAGTAATCCTTAAAAAATAACTTGGTGATCTTTGATTGCCAACTAATTTTTTAACGCTTACTCAGTGGGAAGTCTAATGAAAGTATATAATATTTCGGCAAGAATTCCACTAAGCTCCGGTTGGACAAAAGTACTCAACGATGCGGTAAGGTCAAAACAATGAGGGTGGTAAATTTCTTTAAGACATGAAATTTACCACCCCGTAAGCGTGATTTACCAACAGATTTACTATTCAGGCCGATTCGTCCCACAAGTTTCCATGAACTCCGTCGGGGTCTGGCCGACCACTTTCTTGAAATGATGGTAGAAATTCTGGGACGTTCCGAAGCCGAGTCTCATCGCAAGAGCGTTCATCGAGACGTCCGGAGTTGCCATGATTATCCTCTTCGCCTCTTCGATCCTCAGGTTGGCTCTCCAGACACGGAAGTCCTGCACCATCACATTCTGGAAGTACCAACGGAAGAACCGGGGATCCACACCGCTACGCTCGATGATGTAGTTTCTGTCACGTTCAGGGTTCAGGTAGTCCTTCAAGGCCACATATTCATCCAACGATGCCTTAAGCCTGCTCATGAGATCCTCCGAATCGTTGAACTCAGAGTCCGACACCATCGTTTCCTGATCCGATTTCAGTCCGGCAGCCTCATCAGGAGACGATTTCACAGCAGGGAGATAGTAGTCAGAACGGATGATGTAGTTGATGAAGCGGCTGGCGAACCAGACGTAGAAGGCTATGTAGCAGCACATGAAGGCATTATAGACCGGCTGCGGTACCGTAAGGGACAACAGTGCGGACACCCCGACCGTCAAGGCAGCGATAAAGCTGTTCCTCGCCCAACGGAGCGGCCGCTCATATTCCTCATCATAATAGTCTTTGACCTGCCTGACGAACTTTTTGTAGCATCTTAGGAACAACGCCGAGTAAAGGATAAGCTGGACAATGACAGCGGCGACCGCCACGCATGTGACTATCGGCGAGCCAGCCAACGAATCCACGACAAGAAAGCAGAGCGAACCGACGGCCACGAGAGCCACGTTGATCAATATCCTTCGCATCGTCACGAGAGATGGCCGGATCATCGTTATCAACGTGAAAGTGAACAGCAAGGACTGAATGGACACCGAGACGATCGTGGCGGCGGCTATGTCTTCGGAATCATTCAGTCCGTAGATGTTCAGCCAGTCAGGGACAGCAAGCAGAAAATAACTTGCGGCAAGTATCGCCCTTGCGAAACGGATCTTCCGGCTTTCCTCGTCCGGTTCAATCCTGACGAGAAGCAAGATGAAAGCCAGCGTGGTGATGGCCACGCCGGATGCGAAAGACAGGAGCAGGTACATGTCCATTGGCATTCTCTTCTAATAAACCATTTTACAAACTTACATAAAAAATCTGCGATTTTTACGCCCGCCCCATAAGAAAGAAACAGTTTTTTAGAGGAAAAATACAAAAAAGAATGCAAGTCCACATAATGAATCCGGACTGATTCCGTCAGAACCAGCCCGGAGCGAGTTTATGGGTTGTACTTTCCTACTTGGTCACGACTGTGGCTCCACTTGGCAGGACTTTCTTAATCTTGTCGACCGTTGTCTGGGAACAACCGACCATCCGGACTGTCTTCAGACTATTGCAGTTTTCGAATAAGCGTCTATCGACAATTGTATTGTCCAGATTCCATCCAGACAGGTCAAGAGTCACCAAATTCACACAGCCAGAAAATGGATACACATCAATTTGGTACAGTGAAGAAACATCCCAACCGGAAAGATTGGCGTAAGTCAAACTCCCGCACCCATTGATCAATCTGCCTAATACAGACAACTTTGGAGTTTTCCAATTGGAAAGATCAACAGTCTTCAAACTGGTGCAACCGGAGAACATATACTGAATTTCTGTCATATTCTCCAAATTCCAGCCAGACAGGTTGATGTTTTCCAGACTTGTGCAATTTAAGAACATCCTATAGATTTTTGTCAGACTTTTCGGAGTCCAACCGGACAAGTTGAGAACTTTTAAGTTGGAACAGTCATAGAACAGATCTCCCATCTCTGTCACATTCTCCACATTCCAGCCGGAAAGGTCTATGCTTGTCAAAGCCGAGCAGCCACTAAACATACTTGTCATTGATTGAATCTTCTTCGTATCAAGCACTTTCGGCAATTTCAGACTCGTCAGACTGGAACAATATTGGAACAACCCTGACATATCTATCACATTATTCAGATTCCAACCTGACAGATCAAGAGCAGTCAGTGATGAGCAGCCTTTGAACATGGAAAACATTGACTCAAGTTTTTCTGTTTTGACCTTCCTCGGGAGGGTCAACTTATTCAGGCTTGAGCAGCCATAGAACATCTTCTGCGTTTTCGTCACATTTTCTAAGAAATTATCCATTTGCGTGTTCCACAGATTGACAACCTCAAGTTTTTCACAGCCGATAAACATCTCTTCCATGGTTGTGACATTGTCGGTTCTCAAACCACTCAAGTCGGCTTCTTTCAGATTTGTACACTTGAAAAACATACGTTTGGCATCCTTAAGGAAATAAGAATAATAAGAGCTAGTCTGCTTGAAGGATATCTTCTCCAAGGAGTTGTCACGAACTCTAATATCACCCATGTAATAATCATACCACATTCTGAAGTCAAGCTCGCCGGCCTTCCCACCAGATCTTGGTCCATACGGAACACTCATCGTCCATTCTCCCGTCTCAGAATTCTGGGAAGACACGGTCTTACCTTTTTTGCCATCATTATCATAGATCGAATAACAATACTTGTTGAGTTCATCACCGGTAGTGGTCGTGTAGGACATGAATCTGTTGTACTTCTTCGGATCGACGGAGATATATTCAGAAGCAATGCTGCCTCCAGTCTTGGAGTCAGACACAGCGATCCTGATCGCGGCAGAGCTCATCACCCCCGTATAAGAGCTGTAATGGTCATTATTCAGGAACTTTATCGGATCAATGACAACCGTAAGGATTCCGTCAGCATCACCGGAGACGCTCTTCACTTCGAAGGTAGTTAGGCTCGCGGCCCTTGTCTGAGGGTAAGCGGCCTGACCGGACACCTGATCCACAGTGATTTTCTGAGCCGCCTCGTGAGGCATGACTTCGAACTGAAGGGTAAGATCCTTGACATAGCCGATGTTACCAACAGTAAAATACACTTCCTCAACCCTGTCGGCATAAGTCGGGATATAGGAAATCGACTGGATGCGGGCGTTGAGCCTGTCCTCAAGGTCCTTCACAGAATTCTTCAGGGCGGTGAGGTCATTGCTTATGGCCTGAACACTCTTTTCAAGGTCGGCAACCTTGACGGTCAGGGCATCAACGGCATTCTGAACCTTTGTCACCTTGTCATCAATCGACTTGTTCACCTCGACGATCCTGTCTGAGATTTCCTTGGTCAGCTTGCCCTCGGATGCACTGACAGCGTCGCTGATGGCCTTTTCATAGGCGGTCTTGATCTCTGTCTTTGCGGCGGCGAGGTCGCTCTCCAGTTGAGTGATCTTCTTGGCACTCTCCTCAATGGCTTTCTTGTTAGCCTCTATGGCCTTGGCGTTGGCGTCCACAAGTTTCTTCAATTCGGCGTTGTTCTTCGTCATGTCATTCGACAAGGAGGTCAAAAGGCCCTCAAGATATGCCTTTTGGCCGGACAATTGTCCCTCGAGATCGTCCTTCAGCGCAGCGATCCCGGCCTCCGTGGCCGCAACGGTGCTGTAGCCAGTCAGCGTCTCGTTGACCCAATCCTTCAAGGATGCCTCCAGATTCTCGATCGCGGACTTGATCGCGGCTGTGTAGGCTGTCTCGATCTCTGTCTTGGCCGTAGAGATGGCGTTGGTGTAGGCCGCAGTCAGTGCTGTCACCTGCTCCGAGATCTTGGAATCCAGACCTGCGACGGCCGTCTCAAGATCCTTGGAGAATTTCTCCGTGAGCCTCTTCTCAAGATCGGCCACAGAGGCCTTCAGACCCTCAACGCTCCCCTTTATGGAGGCGATGTCCTCCTCTATAGCCTTCTGGCTCTCTAGAGTGGAGAACGTTGCCAATGCCCAATCCTTGGCGCCGGCGATTCCCTTGTCGGCATGCTCCTTGGCCTCGGCGAGGACATTATCGGCGTAGTCCTTAAGATCTGAGATCTTTTTCTCCAGCTGGGTGTCCTTCTCTTGAAGCGCCGCGATCGTGCCGTTCACGGCTTCCAGCTTTTTCTCCGCCTCGGTCTTCATGGCGTCGAGTCTTGCGATAATTTCGGCCTTGGCTGCCGTCAAGGCGGCCATGACCTCCTCCTTGTCCTTGGTGTCAGTGTTCCGGAGCTCATCCAGCGCCTTCGCGAGATCCGCGTTCACAGCCTCAATCTTCGTCCCGTTCTCCGCGATGGCCTTCTGAAGGTCGCCGGCGGTGCCTTCCAAGGATTTGATCATGTCCTTGAGATCCTTGTCGGTCTGCTCCAGTTCCGGAAGCGAGACGTTGATCCGGTCAATCTGCTCTGAAAGAGACTTGATGCGTGTGTTCTCGATCCGGTCAAGCTCCTCGTCAATCCGGTTGATGTCCGAGTCGTAGTTCGCACAGCCGACAAGCAGCAGGGACACAGCGGACAGCATGATGAATATTCTTTGTCTTCTCATAAAATATTTGGGTTTGATTATTCTCGCAGGACGAAAAAGTGCGTCAAAGATAGTCATGGGTCTTGTAACATCAAATAACACAAGGTGGTAAATATCAGCACCTACCTGATATTTACCAATTCATGTGAAAATTTACCGGCAAATTTACCACCTTGCCGGACCTCGGGCCAAACAAAGAAGGCAAAACAGTGTCTTATTTGAAGAAATTTTGTATTTTTGAGAGGAATGATGCCCTCGGGCGTAAAACGGACTTGCTATGGACACGATTCATCAGAGATTTCCCCAGTACGATGAGGGCGGACAGGCTCTCATCGACAAAGCGTACGCTATAGCTTCGGCGGCGCTGGCCGACGAGATGCGTGGCAACGGACACCCCTTCATCGAGCATCCGGTCAACGTGGCGCTGATCGCGGCGGACGAGATCGGTCTGCCGGCGGACTGCGTGGCGGCGGTGTTCCTCCACGAGGCGACCAGAAAGCATCCGGAGATTGATCTGCGCGCGGAAAGGCCTTTGGATGGTACGGCCCTTCGGCAGGCTCAGGGGCCGGAATCTAAAGACCAGGGACCGGAACCGAAAGGCGGATTCCCGGAGGACGTCTATAAGATGGTTGATGGACTGAACAAGATCGCGACCATCAAGCCTAAGGACACCCGGCTGGAGGCCGAAAGCTACAAGAAACTGATCGTGCAATACTCGACTGATCCACGTGTGACTGTCCTGAAGATCGCCGACCGGCTGGAGGTGATGAGGCATCTGGAGATGTTCCCGAAAGCCTCCAGAGAGAAGAAGATTCTGGAGACACTGATGCTCTACATTCCTCTGGCTCACCAGCTTGGGCTCTACAACATCAAGAGCGAGATGGAGGACATCTACTTCCGTTTCGCCGAGCCGGAGCAGTACCGCGCCATCACCAACAAGCTGAAAGCCACGGAAAGAGACCGCATAAGGCTGACCGATGAGTTCATTGAGCCGCTCAAGAAGACCCTTTCCGATGACGGGATCCATTACAAGCTGAAGATCAGGACCAAGACGGCATATTCAATCTGGAGGAAGATGCAGAAGCAGAAAGTGCCGTTCGAGGGGGTGTATGATGTCTTCGCAATCCGGTTCATCATCGACTGCGAGCCTGATGCCAAGACGGAGAAAGACCTCTGCTGGAAAGTGTATTCCTATGTGACTGAAGAATATGAGGCCGACACCAAACGTCTGCGCGACTGGGTGACGAACCCTAAGCCGAACGGTTACGAGTCCCTGCACATCACGGTCAAGAACAAGAGCGGTGCCTATCTTGAGGTTCAGATCAGGACAAAAAGGATGGATGACGAGGCGGAGAACGGACAGGCCTCACACTGGTCCTACAAGGGCATCAAGCACGAGGCGCAGCTGGACAAATGGCTGACATCCGTGCGTTACGCCCTTGAGCATCCTCACGAAGGCAGTCCGGACGAGCTTCCGCAGCCGCCTTCCAAGGAGATATTCGTGTTCACGCCGTCCGGGGAGCTGAGGATCCTGCCGGCCGGAGCCACCGTGCTGGACTTCGCCTTTAACATTCATTCAGGGCTTGGAGTGCGCTGCGCTGGCGGACGCATCAACGGTAAGGCGGTGTCCATCAGGGAAAAACTCAAGACAGGTGATGTGGTGGACATCATGTCCGGCAAGAACCAGAAGCCGTCCTCAGACTGGCTGAATTTCGTCGTGACCTCAAAGGCGCGCAACCGCATCAAGCAGGAGCTCAATGAGGAGGAATATAAGAAAGCGGCGCAAGGCAAGGAGCTTCTGGGAAGGCGCCTGAAGAACTGGAAGCTGGAGCTTCCGGACGATGTCGTCGCTGAATTGCTGAAAAGGCTGAAATATAACACCCTCAATTCGTTCTACGCAGCGGTGGCTGACGGGGATGTCGATGTGAACGATGTGAAGAACTACATCCTCGACAGGGACAGAATCGCCGCGGAAGCCATCGAGGCGGCAAGGGAGGCCGAGGCTGAAAGGATCGGAACGAGGTCGGCCGACTGGGGAAACAGACATTCCTCGGATGACATCCTTGTACTTAACGCACGCGACCTCAAGGGATTGGACTACAAGATGTCCAAGTGCTGCCATCCCGTGTTCGGGGACGATGTGTTCGGGTTCGTGACCAGGACAGAGGGGATCAAGATCCACAGAATCTCCTGCCCGAACGCGGCACGCCTGATCAGCACCTATCCGTACAGGATCCAGAAAGTAAAGTGGGCTGACTCCCCTGCCGGCGGCAGTTTCCAGAGCTCGCTGAAGATCATCGCGGACATGGAGTCCTCCGTGATCGGTCAGATCACCGAAATCGTGAACACGTTCAAGGCTTCGCTCAGGACATTCAACGTCAACGAGAACCGCAGGAGCGGCACCTACGAAATCACGATGAGGATCTCCGTGCCATCCAACATGGAGCTCGACAAGGTCATATCCCAGATCAAGACGCTCAAGCACGTGACCAAGGTCTCAAGGATTTAATTGTCACTTCGACAGGCTCAGTGACCGGACAAATCAATCCTTCCAGACCTTCAGATATTCCTGCAGAGCCCACATCTCGTCGCGGTAGCGCGCAGCCTCGCTGAAGTCCAGGTCAGCCGCGGACTTCTCCATCCTGCGCTTGTCCTCCGCGATGGTCTTCTGGATCTGCTCCCGGCTCATCGACCTGATCACCGGATCCTGAAGCACGGCGGCAAGGTCAGCCTTGACAAAGCCATCAACATAGGCCGTGTTGCCTTCCCTCTTGGAATCATGTCCAAGCCCGACGGAGACAGTGCCACGTCCAAGCTCGCTTGGATTAGGAATATATGTAGGATCGGAAACCGAATCCGCCGCGCTGACCCTTCCGCTCGGACCGTTCTTGACCCGAGGATTGACAGCCTTATCCGACTCGCCGTAGAGTTCGGACACGAGTATATTCCTTTTGACATCAACCTGCTTCGGGGTGATGTGGTGGAGTTTGTTATATTCAATCTGCTTCGTCCTGCGGCGGTTGGTCTCGCGGATGGTCTGATCCATCGACTCGGTGACCGTGTCGGCATACATTATCACAAGGCCGTTGACGTTTCTTGCGGCTCGCCCGGCGGTCTGGGTCAACGCCCTTCCCGAGCGGAGGAAGCCTTCCTTGTCGGCGTCCAGAATAGCCACAAGAGACACTGTAGGAATATCCAGTCCCTCGCGCAGGAGGTTCACTCCGACCAAAACATCGAAGAGTCCGTTCTTGAAGTCCTCGATGATCTCCACGCGCTCCCCGGTGTCCACATCGGAGTGGATGTAGCGCACCCGGATGTCGATCTTGTCCAGATAGTCGGTCAACTCCTCGGCCATTCTCTTGGTCAAGGTCGTGACGAGAACCCTCTCGTCCTTCTCGGCTCTCTTGCGGATCTCCTCGACAAGATCATCGACCTGATTCTTGGTCGGACGCACCTCGATCGGAGGATCCAGCAGGCCTGTAGGCCGCACAACCTGTTCGACCACAAGGCCGTCGGAGCGTTCCAGCTCATAGTCCGACGGTGTGGCGCTGACATAGACCTTCTGACCGGTAATAGAGTTGAACTCATCGAAGGTCAAAGGTCGGTTGTCCGAGGCAGCAGGAAGTCGGAAACCATATTCAATAAGGACAGACTTTCGCGCGTGGTCGCCGCCGTACATCGCCCTGATCTGCGGAATCGTGACGTGGCTCTCGTCAATGAACGTGATAAAGTCCTTCGGGAAATAGTCGATGAGGCAGAACGGCCTCTGGCCCGGCTGGCGGCCGTCCAGATAGCGGGAGTAGTTCTCGATGCCCGGGCAGTAGCCCATCTCCTTGATCATCTCAAGATCGTTCTCCACTCTCTGCTGCAACCTTTTGGCTTCCAACCCCTTGCCAATCTCATTGAAGTAATCGACCTGCTTCTTGAGATCGTCCTGGATCATACTCACGGCCTTGATGCTGCGCTCCCTCGTGGTCACGAAGTTCGTGGCCGGGAAGATCGGAACCTCATCCAAGGATTCAATGTGCGCCCCGGTCAGCGGATCGATCAGCGAAAGGGAATCAATCTCGTCACCGAAAAACTCAATCCTCACGGCCTCGTCAGAACCTCCGAGAAAGACATCGACAGTGTCTCCACGAACCCTGAAGGTACCTCTTTTGAAATCAACTTCAGTACGACTGTAGTTGGCGTCAACCAGATGGTAAAGGAGTCTTGTCAGGCTGCGCTGCTCGCCCCTCTTGACCACAACAGACTGAGCGTGAAAATCCTCCGGGTTTCCAATACCATAGAGACAGGACACGCTGGAGACCACGATCACGTCCCGACGTCCGGACATCAAAGCCGAGGCGGCGCTGAGGCGCAACTTGTCAATCTGGTCGTTGATGCTGAGATCCTTCTCGATGTAGGTGTCGGTTGTCGGAAGATACGCCTCTGGCTGATAATAGTCGTAGTATGAGACGAAATATTCAACGGCGTTGGACGGAAAGAAGCTTTTGAACTCTCCGTAAAGCTGCGCCGCCAGCGTCTTGTTGTGGCTTAGGATCAGCGCCGGCCTCTGGAGCCTCTCGATGACGTTCGCCATCGTGAAGGTCTTTCCCGACCCTGTCACGCCCAGCAATGTCACATCCCCCACGCCCTGACTCAGAGCCTCGCAAAGCCCTTCGATCGCCCCCGGCTGATCCCCCGACGGCTTGTATGTCGATTCCAAACGAAATTTCATGGTCCACTATTTGTTACTGATAATACCCATCGGCTATCTATTATTGACGCTTCCTATCGACGAATTACCACCTACTCTCATTAATATTCTTTTGCTCCTCAACTTCTCAACTACTTTTCTAATCTGATGCTCTCTGACATCCAACAATTCTGAAGATTCAACTCTTGAAATTGATAAAGCCTCGCCAATAAATACCAACAATTATTCCTCGATCGTTAGATCACCTTGGCTCACCGTTTGATTTTTCCAATCAATTACGGAGCAGCATAATCCGCAACTGCTTATGAATATTAATGTACTTCATAAATTGCCTCCAATACCCTTAAACCTCTCGACAAATGCGGTTATCAGTTGAAACACCTTATGTTTTTTAGTCAAATACAGAGGGTTCAACGGACTCATCTTTGGCAAAATACCATTAAAATCAGTTCCGTTCTCACTAGCAAATTCGCGTTTCAAGGAAACCGTGAGGTACCGCTTTGCTTCTTCTTCATTTAAGTTTTCAGATACGATTAAATCAGCTGCCTCCTGTCTCTGCCTGCATTGTGCATATTCAAAGAATGATTCTATGATACTTGCTTTATCTGAAATCGTATCCAGATTTGTCTCGTTGATAAAATCTACAATAAGACTTTCCTTTGCTCTATTACCCAAACTTGCTCGAATTACACCTCGTATTTCTTCTATTAATGAAGACTTATCCTTTATTCGTTTATTGTGATCAAAAATCAGTTCGAGGATATAGTCCAAGTTTATCTCCTGAGACTTAAGCAAATCGACCTCAAAGACAACATCGTCCCAATCTATTTTAGACTTTTCCAGAGCCGAACTTTCTTTCTCACGCCTCAACCAATCCCTGATGTCATTATAAGCGGATTTGTAATCCTGAACTTTCCGTTCAGGAAGTACTTCCACTTGACGCATCTCCTTGATTTCTTCATCTGTAACAAAATAAGTATTTTTAAATGTCTCTACGGATTCTGGATCATCCATATCTACCGTATGGAGTGCTTTAAGATGTGAGTATTCATCATAATTCTGCAATATGTTGTCTATCCGCAAGTACTCTCCAAAGAGTTTAGAAAACTCCTTTTTATCCATCTCCGTCTCTATTCTATCCACATCAGGGAATCTTTCTTCCAGATCCTTTACCACCTCAATGTAGCCTCGGCGTACCTCTCCAGAGACCACATCCTTAAAGCCATTCAGATACTCTCTATAACTTCTCTCCAATACGACATTTCTCGTGTTACCATCTCCGAATAAAGTTATGGCATCAATAGTCTGTGCCTCTAAATCCCTAAAAGTAACGATGTTCCCGAATGTCTTAGTTGCATCATATATTCGGTTTGTACGAGAAAAGGCTTGAATCAAACCATGATAGCGAAGGTTCTTATCAACAAACAAGGTGTTTAAAGTCGGAGCGTCAAAACCAGTAAGGAACATCCCGACAACAATCACCAGATCAATTTCTTTATTTTTCACCCGTTTGGACAAATCACGGTAATAGTTTTGAAATTCCTTGCTCTCAATGCCAAAACTTGTCCTAAACATTAAATTATAGTCATTGATAGCTTTGGACAAAAACTCTTTATCACTGCTGTTCATAGCAGCCGGTTCAAAATTCTCATCCAAAATCTCACCTATAGAGGTCTGTTCCTCATTGGCAGCAAATGAATATATCATCGCGATTTTCAAAGGTCCATCGCAACATTTCTGCAGATCTTTCAGTTCTTCATAATAGCACTTGGCAGCCTCCACACTACTGACAGCAAGCATAGCGTTGAACCCTGTACCTGCACCCATTCCCCTATGAGTCTTTCTTCTGAAATTGTCCAATATGTATTGAGAGATTTCTTTGATGCGTTCAGGATGAAGCAAAGCGGACTTATTTTCCGCTGCGCTTAGTTTTTTCTCATCCTGCTCAGTCTCAATACTCTTAAAGCGAGGTCGGACATCATTGTAATCAACCTTGAACTTCAGAACCTTTTCGTCACGAATGGCATCAGTAATGACATACGAATGCAACTCTCTCCCGAAGACACTGGCTGTCGTTTCGGAGCCAAGCGCATTTTTAGGGAAAATAGGAGTTCCAGTAAAACCGAACTGGTAATACTTTTTAAATTTCTTCTTCAACTGCCTCTGAGCCTCACCAAATTGAGAGCGATGTGCCTCATCAAAGATAAAGACGACATGTTTCTGATAAATGGGCAAATCATCCTCACTCTTCATCAGATTATTCAGTTTCTGGATTGTTGTAACAATGATTTTGTTGTCGTCTTTATCTATGTTACGCTTCAATCCAGCCGTACTTTCAGAACCATTGACACTGTCCGGTGAGAAGCGTTGATACTCTTTCATAGTTTGGTAATCAAGATCCTTCCTGTCAACAACAAAAAAGACCTTATCTATAAAGTCAAGTTGTGTCGCTAATCTCGCAGCTTTGAAACTCGTCAATGTCTTACCAGAGCCTGTCGTATGCCATATATACCCGCCACCGTTTAGGGTAGACCACATCCTTGCCTGATAAGAACTTTTTATTTTCCACAATATCCTCTCGGTAGCCGCTATCTGATAGGGTCTCATAATCAGCAGCGTATTATTCGTATCAAACACAGAATATGTGAATATCACATTTAGAATTGTGTTCTTCTGAAAGAATGTAGCCGTGAAATCCTTCAAGTCTTTTAAAAGGGTGTTGTCGGACTTTGCCCAATTCATTGTGAAGTCAAAACCATTCTTGCTCCGCTCCACAGTATTGGCGAAATACCTACTGTCTGTGCCATTGGATATTACAAAGACCTGGATATACTTATACAGCGAATTATCCGCATTAAAGCTCTCTTTTGAGTAGCGATGTACCTGATTAAAAGCTTCTCTGATTGCCACACCTCGCTTCTTCAGTTCAATCTGAACCAAAGGCAAGCCATTGACAAGAACGGTAACATCGTAACGGTTGGCATTAGTTCCCTCTTGCATAAACTGTGACACTACTTGCATCCTGTTGCGCAAAAGGTTCTGTTTATCAACTAAATAAATGTTCTTTATGTGGCCATCATCAAAAACAAAATCATAAATGTAGTCGTTCTGCAGCTTTCTCGTCTTTTCGACAAGCGTATCACCCGGCTTGTCAAGATATTCCTCTACATAACGATTCCATTCGCTATCGGAAAAAACGACATCATTGAGGCTCTGGAGTTGTGTTCTGACATTTGCCAACAAAGCATCCGGTGTATTTAAGCCGGAAAGGTATTCATAGCCTTGATTCCTTAAGTCTTGGATGAACTCTCGTTCAAGAGAAGCCTCTGATTGATAAACACCTAAGGACTCATCAAGGATGTGGTGCTTATCATATTTATCAAGTACTATGAAATTATTTGATTCAGCTATAGTATTATACTGTGCCATCTTCGCCTATGTTATTAATTTGTTCGTCTCTGAAATGGTATATATTCTTTATTTCACGCACAAGATACCCTAAAACCCTTTTATCGTTATCATCAATAAATGACGTTTCCTCACCAGAATGCTTCCCGTGACTGCAAAGATTAATTATACGATTATAATATGCTTCGTGTGAATTGTCTGGTAATAAAGACAATAACTCTCTCCATTTCTTGTATCCAAGAAACGTTGATGTCTTCTCTAATATTTGACGTAAAAAATTATAGTGATATTTCTTCACATCTCCAGACTGTATTGCTTTTTCAAGTTCAGACAAAAGAAATAGGTGATAAGAGAAAGGAGAATCATTAGAATCGTGTAGTAGAAACGTACCATCATCTAATTTTTCCAATCGTTTTTTTATAGATTTCTTTGTTTTATTATCTGATTCTTTATCAGCATTATTCAACTCATTATACAGCACATTATAGAACAATGGATTGTGTGTTGTAATAATAAATTTTAAATCAGACTGGCTCGACCTTATAAGTTCTGAGATATTTACTGCCAACTCTATCAGATGGTTTTCATCTAACGAACTAACAGGATCATCGATAAATATATATTCCAATTCATCAAATTGATTAGTATCACGATTTGCCGGCTCTGGTTCGTTCAATGTATCGACCACCAACTTAAGCAAACTATAAAATACGCACCAGATCAGACAACTTTCTTCTCCTTTTGAAATCTTGATGTTATCTATTTTCTCCGCATTTCCACGTTCCAAAGAAAATTTTATTTCCGAGAAAGCCCTAACAATAACATCTCTGTTATCAGCATCCTTGCGCGTATACTCCTGATTGAATGATGGTGTCAACTTGTCATTCGTATAATGCTGAAAATGCGCAATAATATTAGCTTCCTGACCTTGATCTTTGAATATCCAATCCGTAAAGTTATTTGGATGTATGATTAATTTTCGATTTTTGTCTTCGTCCAAATCATTGTCCCAATAAAATAAGTCTTCAGTGAAAGCATTGTAATATAGAATTTTTATAGGCTTTTCTTCATCCTGCTCTTCTCCTTCCTTTTTGGACACAACTAACTCCTTAAACTCGCGAGAAAGGCGAGTTTTTCCAACACCATTAAAGGCATATATCAACTGAACCTTTTTATTGGTGTCTTTAAGCGTCTGAGCTATTTCTTTTAGTGTTTTCCCCATATCAAGCGCTTAATTTATATTCCGGAAATGACAGAAGTTTATTTCTGTAGTATTCATATTGTTCCTGTACCGCTGCGATTTCTGCCGGCAAGCCTTGAGAGAGGTCATTTACCAATGCATCGAACTTGTCGAGGATTGTGGCAATGCGCTTCTGCTCCGATAGTGGAGGTACTGGTATAGTAGTGCTTCTAACAATATCTGAATTTAAATTGGACACGGCGCCGCCACTATTTGCTTTAGCCATCCAGAATGCTTGGACTGGCTTACTCCTTAACACATGATACAAGAAATCAGAGTCAAGGTGTTCCTCAAACCCACACAATGAAATCCAACCATCGTGAATACATCCATCTATCTTCAAAATATATGGTCGTCCAAAACTCATTGAATTAGATAAGATGAAGTCTCCTTTTTTAAGATGTCTGGATTTAGCCGCACCATCTTTTGTTATTTTTTCTTTAGTCGATAAAATATACTTTGAGTTTGGAGACACATCACCGATTTTTATCCAAGGGATTCCGTCTTCATCATTCGTCAGAAAATTTTGTATTGGTCTTGGTGAGGATCCTCTCGAAATAGACATAATTTCATCCATTGCCACCCCCCCCTATCCCATTAAATAACAACAACTTATTCCTATAATACTCATATTGTTCCTGCCGTGCTTGTAGCTCTGCTTGTAGCTCTGCTTGTAGCTCTGAGAAATTGTCAAGGATCTTGACAATTTCTCTCTGCACTTCTATCGGTGGCACTGGAATCATCACTTTATTCAAGACGGTCTGCGTCAGACTTGGTACTCCTCCAGCTTTATTCAATCGTTCCAAATGTTGTTTAGCCAGCACATAATACAAGAACTTTACGAGAATTTGTTTGGTATCTACTTCTGTATAGAAAATAGTATCAACATTCCAGAAAGGAGTATCAACATAATACAATTTATCCAGAGAACCCTTACGGGGTATCAAAACAGTCGGTTCGTTATAGACAGAAGCATTTACATATGTCATTATTCCTCCCGAGCCATAAACAGGGATGTTGCCAGAGTCTAAATGCTTATAGTCTTTACCGTTCTTTATCACTGCCACCATTCCTAATGGCTTATATTCCACACCATTAGGGCAGTATTTTTTTATCAATTCATTCAATCTGCTCATAATCAGACCTCCTTTCGCTGTTGCAGCAAATAAATTTCTTTCTGACGCTCAATTTCTATGCGAAGTTCCTCTTCTGTAGGAAGAAATGGCAAGTATTTCGCGGCAAATAGTTGTTCATTGCCATTTAGTATGGAATATTTCGCTATATCAGAATCCGTATCTGAACAGAGCACAATCCCTATTGTGGGGTTATCCCCATCCGTCCTCTTCAACTCATCATACATACGACGATACATATCCATCTGCCCTACATCCTGATGGGTTATTTTGCCTATTTTCAAATCAACCAACACATAGCATTTGAGGATTACATTATAGAAAACCAAGTCAATAAAATAATCTTGAGCATCGGTTTTTATCATTTGTTGGCGCTTGATAAAAGCAAAACCTCGTCCCAGTTCCATAAGAAAGTCTTGAAGGTGGTCTATGATAGCCGTTTCGAGTTCTTTTTCCGAAAAGCTATTGTCTTGTTTGAATCCTAAAAATTCAGCCACGATCGGATTCTTCAAAAGTTCCGGTTGTTTGGGCTGTTTTTCGGTCATTGGCAGTTGTGGCTGAGTGAAATGTCGCTCATAATATTGTGTGCTGATATTTCTGTCAAGAGTTCTTACACTCCACATTTCTTGGGACGCAGTTTCCAAATACCAACGTATAGCAGTCTCATCGCCTACACGCAAGGTTCGGAAAATGTGAGTCCATTGAAGATTTGGAAATCGCGATTTCCAAATCTCATAGTTAGGGACCGTAACATAAAATTTGCGAAATGCCCTAAGATAACGAGCCGAAAAGCCTTCGCCATAATCATGGGTTAGTCGCTCCGATAGTCTGTCAATGAGTTGATTGCCATACGCAGCCCGTTCTTGCCCCCACTGCTCTTCCTCCACGATGCGTTTCCCTATCTGCCAATAGGTCTCTACCATGATGCTGCCGACTGAAGAATATGCCTCTTTTCGGCCTTGTTCAATAAGGTTTTTGATGTCGGCAATTATACTGCTTTTATTCTTTTCCGAGTTCTCATTCATAGTTATTCCTCCAGCTCCATAATAATTCTGTCTATCTCTGCCCTCAACTCATTCTCTCTCGCTACAATACAGCGAATACGCTCGTTAAGCTCCTTAATATTGGTCTCATGCTTAATTTCTTTCGCCTCAACATAACTGCTTACGGAAAGGTTGTAATCATTCTCAGCAATCTGTTTATTGTCAACAGACTTTGCTATTCCCTCTATGTCTTCTTTACAATCGAAAATATTCAGAATTTTGTTTATGTGATCATCATCGAGGACATTATTGTTTGTCTCTTTTCTAAAGAACTCGATGCCGGTGGCATCAACAAATTGGGTTCTTGTATCTGACTTATGCTTGGATAAGACCAAAATGTTTACAGCGATTGTCGTTCCATAGAAAAGGTTCGGAGCCAGCGCAATGATGGTTTCCACAAAATTATTGTCAACCAGATATTTTCTGATTTTCTGCTCGGCACCGCCACGGTAGAATATGCCCGGGAAGCATACTATAGCAGCACGTCCCTTGCTTGAGAGATAGTTCAAGGAGTGGAGCACAAAGGCAAAATCCGCCTTAGACTTTGGCGCCAACACGCCTGCCGGAGCAAAACGCTCATCGTTAATCAATGTCTGGTCATCAGAACCAATCCAATTTACAGAATAAGGAGGGTTCGACACAATTGCGTCAAATGGTTTGTCGTCACCGAACTGAGGGTTCAAGAGAGTGTTACCCAATGCTATGTTAAACTTGTCGTAATTGATGTTGTGCAAGAACATATTCATACGCGCCAGATTGTAGGTGGTATGGTTAATCTCTTGCCCATAAAATCCATCCTCAATGATATGTTCATCAAATTGCTTCTTAGCCTGTAACAGCAATGAACCGGAACCAGCCGCCGGATCATAAATTTTATTGATAGTGTTCTGATTATGTACAGCAAGGCGTGCTATTAGCTTTGACACGCATTGAGGAGTAAAGAACTCCCCTCCAGACTTTCCCGCATTTGCCGCATAGTTATGTATCAGAAACTCATATGCATCGCCGAACAAATCAATGTGATTGTCCTCAAAATCCCCGAAATTCAATCCCTCAACACCTTTTATTACAGCCACTAAACGGCTGTTCTTTTCCTCGACTGTATTACCTAATCGAGTACTTGTCGTATCAAAATCCGCAAACAGCCCTTTGATATCAATTTCTGAATCATAACCAACAGCAGATCCCTCAATCGCAGTAAATATAGCCTTCAGATCCGTATTTAAATTCGGATTGTTCTTAGCTGTTTTCGCTATATTCACAAAAAGTTGACTCGGATAGATAAAATATCCCTTAGTCTTTACCGCATCATCCTTTATCTCTGGAGTAATTATACCATCAGAAAGATTTGCATAATCAACATTTGCATCTCCACCCTCAATATAGCTCGTAAAATTTTCACTGATAAAGCGGTAGAACAATGTCCCCAGCACGAACTGTTTAAAGTCCCACCCGTCAACAGCACCGCGCACTTCATTAGCTATTTTCCATATCTGAGCTTGTAATTGAGCTCTTTGAATATTGCTTGTCATTAAATTATTCATCTAAACATACTATCCTCTAATTGCCATGACGACAATCAGCTTGTTTTTCTTCTTTTCGGCAATCCATATTATCAGCTGGCTCCTATTCTCCATTATTATCACCATATAGTACTATACACAAAGATATTTATAATCTTGCAGAAAAAGAATATTCTTTAGGATTATATCACTTCACTTGATTTCCTAAGTCTACAGATAAGTGCAATATTGCCTGTTTATACTCGTCTGGTCATTAACATAACCGATACACTAAGACATCAGTGCATATGGATCGCACAAATGGAGTTGTTGTGATTGTAATTCGGCATACTGTGACTGTCAAATTGTGAATATCGCTTTTACAGATACGTAAACATCGTTAATAATACAACCATCACGTTCATATTCGACAATGCACAGTAAACTCCATCGTAAACCCATCGCCCTTAAGATTACTACTTATCGGCATATATTTACTATTTTTGCAGATAATAAACTGTAATGATTATGAGACTGCCTGCTGAATGGGAGAGACAGAGCGGGGTGATGCTCACCTGGCCTGACGAGACGACACCTTGGTACGAACTGGAGAAGGTGCAGGAATGCTATGGACGGATCATCTCCGCGATACTGCGCTTCGAGAAGGTGCTGCTGGTGACGGCCAACATCGAGGCCGCCACGGTTAGGCTGAACGAGATTGGCGTGGACACTTCCAAGATCCAGTTTCAGGAATGCCCCATCAACGACACCTGGGCGCGCGACCACGGCGGAATCGCGGTTTATGGCGACAATGGGGAGAAGTACCTTTACGACTTCGTGTTCAACGGCTGGGGCCTCAAGTTCGCCTCGAATTTCGACAACGGAATCACCAAGAAGATATTCTTTGACAGGGCATTCGCCGACGAGGTGATGTGCGTGGATATGCGTCCGTTCGTCCTGGAAGGGGGCAGCATCGACACCGACGGGGCCGGCACCCTTATGGCCACCTCAGAATGCCTTTGCAGCGACAACAGGAATGAATATCTCACCCAAGAGGAAATCGAGGGTGAGCTCAAGCAGGCGTTCGGCCTCAAGCGTGTGCTCTGGGTGGACAGCGGCAGCCTCTCCGGCGACGACACGGACAGCCACATCGACATTCTGGCGCGTTTCTGCGACCCGGAGACGATCGCCTACCTAAAAAGCGACAATCCGAAAGATCCTGACTACGAGTCTTTAATGAATATGGAAGCGCAGCTTCAGTCCTTCAGGACTCTTGACGGAAAGCCTTACAGGCTCGTTCCGCTCCCGAAGCCGGAGCAGATGTTCCTGGACGATTATCCGCTCCCTGCATCCTACGCCAATTTTCTGATCACCAACGGAGCGGTCCTCGTGCCGGGCTCCGGTTCAGAGCTCGATGAGGTCGCACGCACCAGACTTCAGGAAGTGTTCCCGGACAGAGAAGTAATCGTCATCGATTGCCGTCCTCTCCTCTCCGGCCACGGCGGCCTCCACTGCGTCACGATGCAGTTCCCGGAAGGTTGGCTGGAATAACGGTCACTTCTCGCTCACCTTAACCTTTGAGATAAGATCAAGAAGCTGGGCTCTGTAGCCATAAGAATCGAAAGAGAGTCCTGACTTCACAAGTTCCGAAGCCATCTCAAGGGTAGCGTCACCTTTATATTCAGAACCAAGAAGCACCAGTCCGTAAGCGGCGACTCCCGAAGCGAATGACAGGTCCGAGGACATCTGTCCCTCGGCCACCTTTATGTCAACCGAAAGCGCCTGACTCTCAGTGTCCAGAAGAGATTTCTTGTAACGGCAGTCGAACTTGCAGTAGTTTTCGCCATCCTTATAGTTTTCTGTAGGTACAATCTCATAGAGAGCTGTGATAGTCTGCCCGGCACCGATCTCCCCGGCATCCTTAGAGTCATCCTCGAAATCCTTGTTGTCCATCACGCGCCTCTCATAACCGATAAGACGGTAACTTTCAATCATATCCGGATCGAATGTGACCTGAACCTTGGAGTCGTTGGCGACGGAAACGAACTTTGATCTTTCCTGAACAAAGACCTTGGCCATCTCCTCCTCGGAATCAATGTACTGGTAGGTGCCATTGCCCTTGACGGAAATCTTCTTCATCATCGCATCGTTAAGGTTGCCGGAACCGAAGCCACAGGCTGTCAGGTATATTCCCTTACGAGCATAGCCTTCAACCAGTTCGGTAAGAGCGTCAGAATCTGTCACTCCAACATTGAAATCACCGTCCGTGCCAAGGATGACACGGTTGTTGCCATCAGGAATATAATTGGACAACGCTTCCTCATAAGCCATCTCGATCGCTTTTCCGCCGGCCGTAGAACCCGAAGCGCTCAATTTTCCAATGGCCGCCTTGATCTTCGCGGCATCCTTGACAGGAGTCGACTCAAGCAATTTGCGGACAGCTCCGGAATATGTCACAATGGAAATCCGATCTTCCGGCTGAAGGTAGTCCAAAAGTGTGACCAAAGAGGATTTGAGGAGCTCAAGTTTGTCCTTTGAGCTCATCGATCCGGACACATCGACCAAGAATACATAGTTCGAAGCCGGAAGTTCATTGTCATTCAAAGATTTACCTTTCAGTCCGAGCCTGAGGAGCCTATGCTCCTTATTCCAAGGACAAAGCCCTGTCTCGGCATTGATCGCCACCAGGTCAGATCCGGTCGGTTCCGGATAATCAAACGTGAAATAATTCAGGAATTCCTCTATCCTGACGGACGCTGGTTCGACAGCCCAGCCGTTTTTGACATATTTCCTCATTATGGTGTACGATGCCCCGTCAGCGTCGATGGAGAACGTGGAGACATTCTGATCCTTTGTCTTGACAAACGGATTCTCGGCGATCTTGTCGAAACGGTCACCACCGGTCATCGATTCAGCAGTTCCGTTCATCCCGGGGGCATAACCCAAGAAGTCATTGTCATTGGAAAAGGCGCAGGAATACACCGCCAAGGATAAAGCGGCAATGGTTACAAGTCTGATCATAGTTTTCATAACATCATATTTTTAAAGTCACAACTTACTAAATGTAAAACTTGTAAAACCTTGCATATATTATGATGAAAAAACTTATATGCCGCCCCCTGAGTGACCGCAAAACAGGAAGTGACATAATGGTCAGAATGAATATGACAGCGTCAGCCCGAAAGTGTGGTAAAGGGCTCTTTTCTTAGGATAGAAATCGTAGAAATCAGTTCCGTTATAGCTCAAGTTTCTGACGCTGGAGTACATATCAATGTCATTCAGCGAATAACTCAGGCCGATTCCCCAATCACTGAATGAGAACAGGATCGTGCCGCGGCACTGCCAAAAGACGCTGCGCCCGCCCCAGCCACGGACATATTCAGTATTCGTGTCACCGGCTTCGTTGGACAGAAGCACCTCTCTCCTTGAGAAAGGTATCGCGAAGACAGCCCCCGTTTCCACAAGGCAAGCGATCCGGCAACGCCCGGACTCCAGCAGATCCGGAGTCTTGAATATTCCCGAAAACAGAAATTTCGGAGCCAGTGCGTCTATATTCCATTCATCCTCCTCGCCAGATGTCATCTGCCACCGATCATAGTCAGAATCAGCGATATAGCCGCTCGGCATATTCTTCCCCATAAAGCCCACTCCGCACGACACGCCTCCGCCAAGGGCCACGTACCGGTTCAGAAAATGATGCCAGGTCACCTCCATCAGGCCGTATTCGTTGGTGGAATAGCCAAAGTTGAACCGGAGCAGTTCCTTTTCAGTGGCCGCTCTCTCCCTTTGGGCAACTTTCACATCCACTTCCCGCGCCGGCGACGAAATTGTCACAAGCAACAAGAATAAAGACAGGATGTGACTTTGATGATATCCGAACATATTCCTATAATTTAATCGACTCGTGTCCGCAGGCCGTTATTTGCCGAGAAGATCACTGACGTAAAACATTCTCTCGCCTTGGTTTTTCAGCGAATATAAGACATTTTCCGGAACCATCATCCGAAAAAAGATGTAACTTTGCCTTCAAACCACTGTGGAGAATACAAGAATACCAATGATAGACAATATGAGAAAGCACCTTCAATTTTTACTGGCAGCATGCCTGCTGGCATCAGGGGCATATTCCGTTCATGCGCAGAACAGGGCCGACCGTCAGAATCTTGAGAACGAGGACTCATTCTCGATGATTATCCTCGGGGACCCGCAGGGCTACACCAAGTACGACATCAACCAACCGATCTTCGAGCTCTGCACAGCTTGGATCGCGGACAATGTGGAGCATCTGAACATCAAGGCTGTGCTCTGTACGGGAGACATGGTCGAGCAAAACGAGAACATCACGATGAACCGCAAGATGCTGAACCAGACAAGCCGGGAGATGTGGGAATCCGCTTCACGTTCGATGGCGAGGCTTGACGGCAAAGTCCCGTACATCATCTCCGGTGGAAACCACGATTATGGCTATCAGAAGTCCGAAAACGGACGGACCAAACTTCCTGAATATTTCCCTTTCGAGCGCAACTCGTGCTGGCGTGACTGCCTCGTCGCTGATTTTCCAAACCGCAACGGGGACATCTCCATGGAGAACGCGGCGTTTGAGTTCCACGACAAGAACTGGGGAGACATCCTGGTCATCACAACCGAGTTCGCCCCACGGCCGGATGTTCTTGACTGGGCAAGGGATCTCGCGGGAAGTGAAAAGTTTCGTGGACATAAGGTCATCGCCATGACCCACAGCTATCTCAAGCAACGTTCAGCGGAATATACTAAAAACACAAATTATAAGATTACCCCTCAGACCTCAGGGAAGGATTTCTGGGACAAATTCGTGTCCGTCAGCCCTAACGTGGTGTTGGTCGTTTGCGGACACACCGGCAAACCGGGCGATTTTGAGGACGCTGTGGCCTACCGTGTGGACAAGAATACGGCCGGCAAGAACGTACATCAGATGATGTTCAACGTACAGATTTCCGGCGGTGGTTGGGAAGGCAACGGCGGAGACGGCTGGCTAAGAATCCTGGAATTCATGCCAGACGGCAAGACAGTGAAGGTGAAGACATATTCCCCACTCTTCGGAATCTCTCCTTCCACAAAACATCTCGCACACCGTACTGGAGCCTGCGACCAGTTCGATATGCTGATCGATTTCTGACGCATCTCCTTGAGACAGGCAGGCTGAACCTGAGAAAACTCGTTATGTGGCGCGACGGGCTGACTATCTGACTGACTTGCCGAGAAGATAGGCAGACTTCAGGGAAGGATGGCCTTCAATCTCACCCATACCGGTCACTCCGCCGGCGAATACCGTACCAGCAAGATGCGCATGCTCAAAGCAGGCAATCCAGCCTCCAAGTCCGGTGATAGCCCGTGACGGTGCCTCGACATCGTCCTCTGCGGCCGACGACAGGAAGTAAATGTCTCTGAAATGGTAGTCCATCGTGTAAAGAGGATTCGCACGGTCCAGAAGCGTCTTCATCTGGCCGCTCATCTCATAGTAATATATAGGTGTGGCAAAACAGATGGCATCAGCCTCGTACATCTTCCGCACGATCGCCGGAGCATCGTCATCCTTGATCACACACTCCTGGGTCTTCTGGCAGACCAGACAGCCTTTGCAGAAACGTATGTCCTTTCCTCTTAACGTCACCTTCTCCACCTCATTGCCAGCCTCCTGAGCGCCTCTGACAAACTCATCGGCCAACGCCTCCGAATTACTCCCCGGCCTGAGACTGGTCGAAATCACAAGCACTTTCTTCATAAGAATCAATCTTTACCGAATCAACCGCTAATTTAGAAGCTGTTTTGAATTGTTTGAAATGTTCTTTGAGGTGAAAAATCTTCATTTTCTTCCCGCTTCTTCAGTCAGATAGCACCGCTATCTTCCTTGGAAGAAGCGGTCGAAACTGAAGTTTTTCACTCTCAAACCTTCAAACAAACAATTCAAAACAGCTTCTTACACATAATCCGGCAATTTTCCCACAGTGAAGTCCAAGTGCTTAACCATCAAAGACCAGCGTGTTCTCCTCCAGTAAGATTACGCCAAGGACAAAGTACTAACTTGCAGTCCAGCAAGCATCTACACGGAACTCTGTGACAATAAGCGAGTGATCGCAAAGGAACTGTCCTTCAATTCATTAAGCATTCTCCTTCGGTTGGATTCAACCAAAGGAGAAAGGCCAAGCGCCTATTTTTTAAGTAGTTGCCGAAAACGGGCTGTAAGCATCTGGTGCGACAACGTCTCAAAAGGGCATCCCATCACGGTCTTTCAGGCACGGTCACTGAGCCTGTCGAAGTGACTTTGTCAAGTGATAAGTTATAGTGGCAGTACACGTAATGAATACCTTCCAGTCACTTCATTAAGTTCCTGGTCACTTCGACAAGCTCGGCGACCAAGATCTGTTCAGGCAAAACCACCATACCACTTGGCAGTTCAGTTCCCGGTAACTTCTTAAAAATCTGCAACTTGATAGAACAGATCGCCATCGTACTTCGGGGTTCCGGCCATTTCGACAAACTCATGGACCAAGCTCTGTGACCGGATTGATTCCGAGATATTATTCGTAAATTGCGGGTGATATGGAAAAAATCAGAATCTGGAGCGGAGGCAAGACAGCGCTTCCGACGGTTTATATTCATTCCGTGGCCGGGGACGGGCACCAAGTTTGGGAGGCGTGCAGGCGGATCGGCTGCCCGAACTTCAATCTGGTGTCGGTTCATGATTTCGATTTCGAGGGCGAGCTGACTCCGTGGACGGCTCCGGGAGTCCGCAAGGGGCAGCCACCATTCAAAGGAAACGCGGAGCGGTATCTGACGGAACTGCTGGACAGGATTATGCCTGAAACGGAGGCCAAACTGCCGGCCCCACCGTTGTACAACGCCTTGGCGGGATATTCATTGGCCGGACTTTTTGCCCTCTGGAGCGCCTGGAAGACAGACCGCTTCGTCAGAATCGCCTGCGGCTCAGCCTCTTTCTGGTACCCAGGGTTCATTGAATATGCCGTCTCGCATCCGATGGTCAGGCGGCCGGATTTCGTGTCACTTTCACTCGGGGACAACGAAAGCGGAACGAAGCACCCTGTGATGAGTCGTGTGGGAGAATGCACGGACAAGATTCTGGAACTACTTGAAGGGCAAGCCATTCCTTACTGTTTCGAGATCAATCCCGGCAACCATTTCACGGAACCCGACCTGCGCCTCGCCAAGGCCATCGCACGAATGCTTGACGGGCAGGATTCCATAATGGGTTGATAACCAATATGTGAATCTTCACCCTCAAATAATCAGGCGCATAGAAAACCCTGCCCTCCATTTTTGACTACCAGAAAATCACAATTACCTATAAGACAATTTGTTACAAATCAAGCAAAGACACACACCAAGCAAAGGGACAAGAGCTCTGGTAGAAAACCGGTTGAATTTTGCCCACTTAAAAAGAGAATGGGATGGGCAACCATAGACAGAGATGGGGATATTCATAATGAATGTCATTGGGTTTGAAAATCCATTTTTTATAACTCAAACAAATGTGGGATATTCATAAAGAATATTGTGGGAAGGTGATGCAAGGAACGGTTCTTGCTGGATTTAGGGAGTTGGTTAGTTAGGGCGGCGGGCAATAGCCGCTTTTAATGAATATATTCACGGAAGGCAATTGCCTGCCTGACAGGGAAAAGTGAGAGAGAGATGAACAAGAATGCAAAAAGGGTCGTGCTTTCGGGCATGGCGGTGATTATGATGGTGTCGTGCGGCACCGCGAAGAAGGGCGGACAAAGCGACACGGTAGTGGCAAGCAAAGGTGATATGGAAGCGATTGACAATGACTATCTGATCCTTTCTGACGCGCAAAGGGATCTTCTGGCGAAGAACAACACCTTCGCCATCAATCTGTTCAATAAGACCAACGGGATGGACTCACGGGTGATCTCCCCGCTCAGCGTGACCGGACTTATGACAATTCTGGCGAACGGGGCGGACGGCGACACAAGACAGGAAATCCTTAACACGCTCGGATGGACAGGCGCGTCGATGGAGGAGATCAACGAGATTTACGGCCTTCTGGTCAAGCAGGCCGGTGTCATCGACCCTTCCGTCACCGTGAACGTGGCGGACTACGTGGCGGTCAACAAGGACAACAGGATCAACAATGAGTTCGGGAAGACGGTGGGCGACCTGTTCGGCACCGAGGTGCGGAATCTGGACTTCACCTCACCGAAGACAGTGAACACCATCAACGGCTGGTGCTCAAAGCACACAGGAGGGATGATCCCGAGGATCATCGACAACGTGGATCCGGGCGCCGTGGCCTACCTGATGAACGCCATCTACTTCAACGGCCCGTGGGCCGAGAGGTTCCAGACGAAAGACACGAAGGTGGAGGCGTTCAGAGGCTACACCCGCGACATCAAGAAAGTCAAGATGATGCACCGGAACGATGAATATTCCTACACCGCCAACGGCACCTATTCCGCCGTCAGACTCCCCTACGGCAACGGCTCCTTCGCGATGACCGTCCTCCTTCCGAACGAAGGCAAGTCGATCGACGACATGATGAGGGTTGTCAACGCCAAGGAGATCGCGAACCTTGGCCGCAAGATGGAGAACTGCAAGGTGGATCTGAAACTGCCGAAGTTCACCACCGAGGTTGAGCAGCCGCTGAACGAGGTGATCGCCGGCCTCGGCGCGCCGACAATGTTCAAGCCAGGCGCCGACTTCAGCAGGCTTGCGGACGGGAATATGTTCGTTTCCAAGATGTTCCAGAAAGCAAAGATTGAGGTGAGCGAAGAGGGCACGAAGGCCGCCGCCGCCACCGCCGCCATCATGACGATGTCCGCCTACGAGCCGGAGCCTCGCCAGGTAGAGTTCCACGCCGACAGACCGTTCGTTTACATCATTAGCGAATCCAGCACCGGCGCGATCTACTTCATCGGGCAGTTCACCGGCAGCGAGATCTAAGGAGTGATTCTCACTTCGGTTGGAGCCGGCAAAAACTGATCCTCGAATTTTACACGTTACCAAAATTCGAGGATCAGTTTTTGTCTGGCTTATGACAGATGAAGAACTAGGCGGTCTCGAATGAGAATAAACTATTTAACGCAACTTTCTTGATTCCACACAGAAAAGTCGTATTTTTGTCAAAATCTAACATAAAACGCGGTTAAATATATGCTTTTGGGATTTTCTGCAGAGAGTTTCTTTTAACTGAAGTCTAATCTTTTGAATACTGATTTTAAACGTGTAGTCGTATGAAAAAATTTCTGTTGTTTATTTTAGTGTTGGTGATCATCGCAGGTGTATGCGTTGTCACGTGTCCTGACAAAGCCGCGCATTGCAAGGCGTTGAAAGATGTCTTGAATACTGTGCTGACCGAAGAACTGTCAAGCGATGAAAGTGATGCTGATCTGGTTATGTTCGGTTCAATGATCGGAACCGGATTGGGCGGATTAGTTATCGATAATATGCTGAAAGTCGATAACTACTTTGTTTGCAGTGTTGGTACCATCACATACGATGGCGAGACCAAAGTTGTTTCTGTCGGTGTGCTGAACCATATATTCACACCGGACAAAGAGGACTTGAAGAAAGCCGCGGAAATGCAATAATATTTGGGGACTGTCCTGATAGAGCGGCAAGGAATCACCGGCCGGAGGCGCGGCGGGCGTCGAGGGCGCGCTGGAACTCGCGGGCGTTGCGGAGGTGCTCGGAATAGGTGGCGGCGAACTTGTGGGTGCCGTCCATTGCGGCGTTGGCGCAGAAATAGAGATAGCCGTGGCGGTCAGGATTCAGGACGGCCTCAAGACTCGGCTTGTCGGGGACACAGATCGGGCCTGGAGGGAGACCTTCATACAGATAGGTGTTGTACGGGGAATCGTACTCCAAATGCTTGAGCAGAATCCTGTTGAGGGTGTAGCCATAGCAGAAGGCCACCGTCGGATCGGCCTGAAGCCTCATTCCTTGATGCAGACGGTTCAGATACACACCGGCGATTGAGGAATATTCAGGAGCATGGTTCGACTCGCTCTTCACTATGGAGGCCACGATCGAGACCTGCTTCGGGGTCAAGCCCTGAGCCTCGGCCTTGGCGAGATTCTCATCGGTCCAAAAGGCATCGTAAGCGGCCTTCTGCTTGTCCAGGATGTCCTTCATAGATGCCGTCCAATAGACCTGATAGGTGTCCGGAATGATCAGGGAGAACACATCGGACGGTGTGAAACCGTAACCGGCAAGCAACAACGAATCGTTCAGCGCATCGGCGACCTCGGCGGAGTCCAACATCATCTGGTTGGCGATTTTGCGGGCGATCCTGCCCTTCTGTCTCATAGTGCCGGAAAGGACCAGATTCACGGGCGACTGCCAGCCGTTCTTCAGCATCCGGACCACATAGACGCTCGGCTTGTTTTTCTCCACGACATAATGCCCAGGTTTCAAGTCGCTGTCCGCCAGCTCTTTTCTAACGACCCGGGACAGATTGTGACGGTTGACGACTATGCTGTCGGGAATCTGTGCAAGCACATCATCCACAGTCATCTGCGGACGGACATACAGATCAGCCTTGCCAGTGAAGTTCGGTTTACGATTGCCGGCGTACCAACGGCCGCCGACCGCACCCAAGATCACGATCACCAACAACGCGGCGACCAGAACTATCAGTTTCCAAGTCTTCATCACTTCTTCATCTTCTTACCGCGAAGGATGATCGTGTCACCCTCGCGAGGTTCATAACCGGCCGGAAAGCCATTCATCTTCATCACACTGGACATCTTCACGGCGAACCGCTGGCAGATGTCACGCAGAGACTCATCGTCCTCACCCACAATGTACTTGTCAAGGCCCTTCTCGGACTGGTTCTTCTTCGTCTGCAGATAAACCACCGTACCCGGTAGGAGTTCCTCGGAATGAGTCAAATCATTGAATCTCAACAATTCATTCAGATAAAGATGGTACGACTGGGCGATGCTTGAATATGTCTCCCCTTCCACCGAGGTGATGAACGGAACCCCGTTGCGGGAATATGCCTCCCGGGTCAACGAGAAACAGAACACCTCCAACCCGCTCTTGTCAATTCTTTTCGGCTCCTCAAGAGACAATGGTGAGGCCGGAATCACATCAGGTTCAGACACTTCCTTGGAACGTTTCCTTCTGGTCCTACGAGCTTTCCTGTCTTTCTTCGCCTTATCTTTCCTAACCGCAGCCGGTTTCTTGCCGGAATCCACTTTGGAATCCCCTGAAGCCACCTCAGTTTTTTTCTCCACGGCCTTCGCAAGACGTTCGGACTCCTCGGAAGTCATTGTGTCATATTCATAAAGCTTGTAGTCCTCTATGTACTTTATCAGCTTCGCCGGATAGTTGGGATCCGTGGCGTAGCCGGCCTTCTTCAAGCCGTAAGCCCAACCCTTGTAATCAGTTGTCTTCAAGTCGAAAAGGAACTTGTAGCGATCCCGGTAGCGAAGAAAGTCCGAGTGATCCTGAAACGACTCGTCCGCGGAGTCATAGACCCGGAAACACTCCCCTTTCGCATCGTCATCGTAGCGCATCGACTTACCTTTCCAATCCTTGTGGCACTTGATTCCGAAATGGTTGTTGCCTTCGGAGGCCAGCGGCGAAAGCCCGTAACGGGACTCCAGAATGCCCTGAGCCAATGTGATGCTGGCCGGCACACCGCTGCGGTACATCTCCCTGACAGCGGTCGGAGCCCATTTCTGAATATACCGTTCCTGAGGCGTGCCCTGTGCCCAAGCGGCCACCTGACACAGAACAATACTTATGAATATAATAACCTTTCTCATCTGAATATTTACAATCTTTAAGGATCCTTGTCAAATACGCGGCGGTGTAAGTTTTGCCGCTTACTGACTACAGAATGTAAATATAATGAATTTTCGCCAACGAAAGGTCTCTATAAGCCCAATCTGACAACATCTCAGTCCAATTTAACCAAAGGGACATCGAAGACATCCGTGTCATTGGCCGCATACGTCTCCGGAAATATGCTCCTGCATTCCGCCTCGTACTGGGAAACGTTCTTGCACCGTGAGGAATAATGCCCGATGACGAGTTTCTTCACGCCTGCGTCCAACGCGCATTGCGCGGCCTGAAGAGTCGTGGAATGATGACGCTGGGCAGCCTGGTCCGCCAACACAGCCGTGTATGTCGTCTCGTGATAGAGCAGGTCCACGCCTTTCACCCAGGAAGACAGTTCCGGAAACGGAGCCGTGTCGCTGCAATAGGCGAAGGAACGAGGAACATACGGTTTGTAGCCCAGTTCCTCGAACGGCAGCACCTCGGTGGTGCCGTCAGGATATTCACGGATCACATCCTCGCCACGCTTGACCGCGCCGATCTCGGTGAGTGAGAGGTCATATTCATCAATCTTCCATTTTTTGACATTCATCTGAGGCTCCTTTTCGCGGAACAGCCAGCCGAAGGTTTCGATCTTGTGGTTCAGCGGGAAAGCGTAGATTTCCAGAGACTTGGTGTGGTAGATCATCTCCGGAACCTTCATATTCATAGGAATATGCCGTATCTCGAAAGGGATGCCATCGCCGTAGTAGGAAAGGAAGAATTTCAGGATCGGGCCGAAGCTGACTGGAGCGTAGATGTTCAGCGGCGACATCCTGCTGAGCATTCCCATCGTGGAAAGCAGGCCGAAAAGTCCGAATACGTGGTCGCCGTGGATGTGGGAGATGAAGATTGAGTCTATCTTCAGCAGGGATATGCGGCACTCCTGAAGACGCGTCTGCACGCCTTCTCCGCAATCTATTAAAAATGAGCGCCCATGTACGGAAAGTACCTGAGCGCTCTGATTCCTTCCGGGGCCGGGCTTGGCCGAAGCCGTGCCCAGCACCGTCAAAGTAAAATCCATGGATTATTCACCTTTCTCGAGCTTGTCCTTGAGGGCAGCGAGTTCGCTGATGTCACCGAGGGTGGTCTTCTCCAGGTTGGAGTTGATCTTCTTGACCGCCTTCTTGGTGTTGTCAGCCTCAACGGCCACCTTCTCGGCCTTGGCCTCAGCGTATGTCCTTACGTGTGAGAGAAGGATCCTGCGGGTGCTTCTCCTGAGCTCGATGACCTTGAACGGAAGTGTCTCGCCCACTACAGCCTGCTTGCCGTCCTCCTTGATGAGGTCGCGGCTGAACGCGAAGCCCTCGTCGTCACCCTCAAGCTTGATGTTGGCGCCCTTGTCGGTAAGGGAGGCAACCGTACCCTCGACAACGGAGCCTACAGGGTATTTCTCCTCGATGGCGTCCCAAGGGTTAGGGGTGAGCTGCTTGTGGCCAAGGCTGAGCTTGTGGTTGGCCTCGTCGAAGTCAAGGATCTGAACGTCGATGACATCACCAGGAGCCACGAGCTCTGAAGGATGCTTGATCTTGTTCCAAGAGAGGTCGCTGATGTGGATGAGTCCCTCAACACCGTCCTCAGGCTCTGCGAACACACCGAAGTTGGTGATGTTGCGAACGACAGCCTTGTGAACTGATCCTACAGGATACTTGTCGCGGATGCTCTCCCAAGGGTTAGGGGTGAGCTGCTTCAGACCGAGGGACATCTTCCTGTTCTCACGGTCGATGGAGAGAACCTTGGCCTCTACCTCGTCACCAACCTTGAGGAACTCCTGCGCGCTGTGGAGTCTTGGAGACCAAGACATCTCAGACACGTGGATAAGACCCTCGACACCCGGCTCGATCTCTACGAAAGCGCCGTAGTCGGCGATGAGGACAACCTTACCCTTGACAACGTCGCCTTCCTTGATGTTGGCGTCGAGGTTGTCCCAAGGATGAGGGGTAAGCTGCTTGTAGCCAAGGGCGATTCTCTTCTGCTGAGGATCGAACTCCTTGACGACAACCTTGATCTTCTGGTCAAGGGAAACGACCTCCTCAGGGTTGTCGATCCTGCCCCAAGACAGGTCTGTGATGTGGATGAGACCGTCAACACCGCCGAGGTCAACGAAGACTCCGTAGTTGGTGATGTTCTTGACGGTACCCTCGAGGATCTGTCCCTTCTCGAGCTTGCTGATGAGCTCAGCCCTACGCTGCTCCTGCTCGGCTTCGAGAAGAGCCTTGTGGGAAACGACAACATTGCGGAACTCCTGGTTGATCTTGACGATCTTGAAGTCCATTGTCTGGTTGACGTAAGCGTCGTAGTCGCGGATAGGCTTGATGTCGATCTGTGAGCCCGGGAGGAAAGCCTCGATTCCGAAGACATCGACGATCATACCGCCCTTTGTGCGGGTCTTCACGAAGCCCTTGACAATCTCGTCGTTGTTGAACGCCTCGTTGACCCTGTCCCAAGACTTGAGGGCGCGCGCCTTCTTATGGGAAAGGATGAGCTGGCCTTTCTTGTCCTCTGCGGACTCAACGTAAACCTCAACCTTGTCACCGACCTTGAGGTCTGGATTGTAACGGAACTCAGGAGCCTGGATGACACCCTCGCTCTTGTAACCTATGTTGACGATAACCTCTCTCTTGGAGATGGCGGTAACGGTTCCTTCAACGACCTCGTTCTCCACGATCTTGGAGAGAGTCTGGTCATAAGCGTCCTCGATGGACTTCTTGTCCTCGCCGCCGTAGATCTCTGATCCGCCCTCAAAAGCGTCCCAGTCGAAGTTCTCTGGCGCCACTGAAGCGTTGAGAGATGTTTTCTTTGCCGGAGCCTCGGCCTTAGGCGCTTCCTGTACAGGAGCCTCTACCTTAGCTTCCTCGGCTACTTTCTGTGTTTCTTCTGCCATAATGGTAATTAAAGATAACTAGTTGTTTAACAATATTTTTACGCCCTACCGGACACGCCAACACGGCACGGCCGGTCAAAAGGCGTGCAAAGATAGGCAAAATCATCTGATTTACAATAAGAAAACCGGATTATTTTACAGAAGCTTGTTCCTTTTGAAGAGGAACAGCACCAGCGCGACCGTCAGCAGCATCACGCCGAGCAGCAGCACCCACATCCAGCTCTTGTCCATCAGCGGCATAGGGACGTTCATCCCGTAGAAGCTCGCCACAAGGGTCGGAGGCATCAAGAGCACGGACACAAGGGTGAATATCTTCATGATCTTGTTCTGGTCCAGATTGATAAGACCGACAACCGTGTCCTGAAGATACTCAAGCCTCTCGAAACCGAAATTCGTGTGGTTGATCAGGGAATTGATGTCCTGGAGCAGAACCGAGAAACGCCTGTGCAGATCCTTCGGGTACTTGTCGCTCCTGAGCATATTCGAGATCAGACGCTGCTTATCGACGATGTTCTCGCGCACGAGCATCGTGTTCTCCTGCAACTGATTGATGTCCAAGAGGAAGTCCTCGTCGATGTCTTCCTGCTGGTTGATTCGCTTGCTGTACTGGGAGATCTCCTTGCTCATAAGCTCGATCATATCCGCGTCCAGATCGACACGCTGGTCCATAATGCTGGCAAAGACCGTGTAGCCGTTCGGATATGACTGAGGCATCGCGACTATCCTGCGCTGGAGCTCGGTGAAGCTTCGCAGCGGAACATCCCTCAAGGTCGTCAGACAATTCCCGACGAAAGTGAACGAGACGGCCTCCATCGAATAGTCCTCCGGTCCCGGCATCAGGAAGTTGGTGTTCGCGAAGATCGCGTTCTCCGTCTCGGAAAAACGTGACGAACTCTCAATCTCCTCAGCCTGCGCGCGGCTCTGGATTTCCTCTCCAAGAAACTCATCCACAGTGTGTTTCTCCTCTCCGGACGGAGAAAGGATGTCAATCCAAAGGACATTATCCCTGCTGATTTTAGAAAGCTCCGTTTCAGACTGGGAAACCAACAGCTTGCCGTTCAGTCTGTAGAAAATCGCGATCATACTCTTCCTGTATTATTCCCGGCCCGAGCGTGGGAAAGGTTCCACTTCAATGCGCTGACGTTACGGAGAAGTCAGTCCACAAAAATAAGAATATTTTATGGACTAAAAAAATTTAGTCCATAAAATATCGGAACTATGCACTTTAGGCTTGCTCCGAATCCCTTCGGT